>Ga0183099_1000171_pt1 | contig 57467 bp, 46 predicted proteins | sample Biomet1_FD_127788 | JGI IMG/M metagenome (GOLD analysis project Ga0183099, IMG submission 127788) | Microbial communities from bioreactor (seeded with anoxic lake sediment) at LBNL, California, USA - Biofuel metagenome 1 | ecosystem: Engineered > Bioreactor > Anaerobic > Unclassified ... | reverse complement strand
AAGAATTATGTTATTAAAGCACACTACAGATAAAGAAATAGACAGAAAGGCCTTGACCATTAACCCCGCCAAAACCTGTCAACCTATTGGAGCAATGTTTGCTGCCTTAGGAATTCATGGATGCTTGCCCCACAGTCACGGCTCACAAGGCTGCTGTTCCTATCACCGGAGTACATTAACCCGCCATTTTAAAGAACCGGTTGTAGCTGCAACCAGTTCTTTCTCGGAAGGTTCTTCAGTATTCGGTGGATCGGCCAACTTACTTCAGGCAATAGAGACAATGTTTACCGTCTATAAACCGGAAGTAATTGCTGTTCACACTACTTGCTTATCAGAAACAATTGGTGATGACTTGAATCAGATTGTTTCCAAAGCCAATGAAGACGGACTTGTTCCCGAAGGTAAATTTGTGATTTATTGCAATACTCCATCATATGTTGGAACACATATCACCGGATATTCAAATCAGGTTGCCGCAATGGTGAAGTTCTTCTCCACATCTACTCCTAAGAAGAAAAATGTGGTAAACTTAGTTGCCGGATGGATGGAACCATCGGATATGCGGGAAATCAAACGCCTTGCTAAGGTTATGGAGGCAAGAACAATTATGTTCCCCGACATGACAGGTGTACTTGATACTCCACTCAACGGGAAATATGTAATGTATCCCAACGGAGGAACAACAATTCCTGAACTGAGAGCCACCGGAGACAGTAAGTTTACAATCGGGCTGGGACAATATTGTACGGAAGATGCCTGCATCAAACTGGAAAACAAATGTAAAGTTAAGTTTGAGGTAACAGATATTCCTATCGGACTGAAAGCAACTGACCGTTTTCTTATGTCGCTTAGCCGTCATGCTAATCTTCCTATTCCAGATAGCATCACTGAAGAACGCGGCCAGTTAATTGACATGATAGCCGACAATGCCAAGTATCTTTATGGTAAACGCGTAGCATTATGGGGAGATCCGGATACTTTGATTCCACTCACCGAATTCCTGGTAAGCCTGGATATGAAACCGGTTTATATTGTAAGTGGAACTCCGGGAAAACCATTCGATGAGCGTCTGACTGGAATATTGAAAGATATTCCTGAAGCGAAATTTATGAGCGGTGAGCGTGCAGATATGTTCCGCCTTCATCAGTGGATTAAACAAGAAGGAGTTGATTTGCTTATTGGTAACACTTATGGTAAGTACATTGCCAGAGATGAAGATACCCCATTCATTCGTTTTGGATTCCCAATCGCTGACCGTGCAGGTCACAACTATTTCCCTAAAACAGGATATGTTGGTGCTACAAACTTAGTTATCCAGATTTTAAATGCTTTTATGGAACATCAGGATCGTACCTGCCCCGAAGAAAAGGTGGAATTCCAAATGTAAAATTAAGAGAGAGAGTTGTTTATGAAAATGCTTCTGCATCTTTGGGAATACTTTTTGCTTCTCAAAATGCCGAAGCTTTTTTTATTGAAAAAGAATTGTAATCCTACATAAATGTAAGATTATTCTCTTCCCCCTACTTCTGGGTAACCCAAATATTCCATTCACGTTTTTTATTTAGTCCGTAAATACCTGAAGTTGAATGCATAGAGCAATTATATTGCTTGGTTTAGTTCTTTGGCATGGTTTTGGTATAATTATAAATATAATGAAGGAGCAAACAACATGGATTACATTTTAAAAGAAAGAGAAAAGCAAGTTGCATTTGCTGGAATCAATGCAGCAACAATAGAATGCAATAAAGAGAGTTTGGCTGGTTCGGTCAGCCAAAGAGCTTGCGTTTTTTGCGGCTCAAGAGTAGTTCTCTATCCTATAGCAGATGCTTTACATCTTATCCACGGTCCTATTGGATGCGCCGCATATACCTGGGACATACGAGGTTCTCTTTCATCAGGACCGGAACTTCACAGATTAAGCTTCTCTACTGATTTACAAGAAAGAGATGTTATCTTCGGAGGAATTGATAAATTGAATGCGGCTATGGAAGAATTGATTGATCTTCATCATCCTAAAGCTGCTTTTATTTATACCACTTGTATTGTAGGAGTCATTGGTGATGATGTGGAAACAGCTTGCAAACAGATGGCTATCCGTAAAGGTATTCCTGTAATACCTGTTCAGGCACCAGGTTTTCAGGGATCTAAAAAAGACGGATACAAAGTAGCCTGTGAAGCACTCTTCCAGTTGGTAGGCACCATTAATAAGCCAACACCTAAGTACAGCATAAATATTCTCGGTGATTTTAATCTTGCCGGAGAGCTATGGATTTTACTTGAGTATTATAAAAAGATGGGAGTTCATGTAAATGCAACAATCACCGGCGATGGAAGAGTTGAAGATATCTGTAACGCCCACAATGCAGCGTTAAACGTTGTTCAATGTTCCGGCTCCATGAATTATCTTGCCCAGATGATGAAAAAGGAATATGGTATTCCAAGCATGAGGGTTTCCTATTTTGGCATTGAAGATATGAGTGATGCGCTTTACGATGTTGCTTCTTTTTTCAAAAGCGAAGAGATGATGGCTAAAGCCAAAGAGTTAGTCCGCGAAGAATTTACCCGACTAATGCCACAACTTAAGTGGTATAAAGAAAGATTGCAAGGAAAGAAGGCGGCAATCTATGTGGGCGGTGCTTTCAAGGCTATTTCATTAATAAAAGCTCTTCGGTTAATTGGGGTTCAGACTGTTATTGTAGGATCACAAACAGGAACCACTGAAGATTATGAATTAATTAAAAAGCTATGTGATGAAGGTACAATCATTGTCGATGACTCCAATCCTGTTGAGCTATCTCATTTCGTAAAAGAGAAACATGCTGATATCTTTATCGGAGGGGTAAAGGAACGCCCCATCGCACATAAGATAGGCCTCGGATTCTGTGATCATAATCACGAAAGAAAAGAAGCACTGGCCGGATATGAAGGAATGATGAATTTTGCACGTGAGATTTATGCTACGGCAATGAGTCCGGTATGGCAATTTACTAAATAAACAAATAAAATATGGAGAAGCAATATATATCAACCCGTAACGCCTGCAAGTTATGTGCTCCGCTAGGTGCATCGGTAGCATTAAAAGGAATTGAAGGATGTGTGCCGCTTATCCACGGATCTCAAGGATGTGCAACATATATCCGCCGTTATATGATTAGTCACTACAAAGAGCCGGTAGATATTGCTTCATCAAACTTCAGCGAAGCTGCTACCGTCTATGGGGGCAGCCGGAACTTTATCACCGGAATCAATAACATTATAAAGCAATATAATCCTAAAGTTATTGGCATTGCCTCTACCTGTCTGAGTGAGACAATTGGTGAAGACTTACCCGGATTAATCAGAGACTATAAAGAGGCGAATAAAGATAAAGAATTACCCACATTTATCAATGTATCTACAGCAAGTTATTGCGGCAGTCATATTGATGGATTTCATAATACTTTGCTGGCAGCAGTACGGTCTCTGGCCACAGATAAGGTTAAGGGAGATTATATTAACATATTTCCCGGATTCGTTTCTCCGGCAGATATCCGTTATTTAAAAGAAGTTCTCGATGATTTCGGTCTCAATTATATTCTTTTTCCTGATTATTCCGAGACTCTTGATAATGAACATTGGAAAGATTACCAACTGATTCCTCAGGGAGGAACTCCAGTGAGTGATATCATCCGTACCGGAGGAGCTTGTGCCACCATTGAATTGGGCAATGTATTCAATAAAGGAGCAGTAAGGAGTAATTCAGGCAGAATTCAGACTGCCGGAGAATGGCTGGAAGCTGCTTTCGGAGTAAAAAACTATCAGATAGGAATGCCTATTGGCATTAAATCTGCCGACAGTTTCTTCAATGTGTTATCAGAAATCAGCAATAAGAGTATTCCTGAGAAACACCGGAAAGAACGGGGGCGCTTAATTGATGCTTATGTAGATGCACATAAATATGTTTTTGGTAAACGAGCCCTTATCTTCGGAGAAGAAGATCTTGTGATAAGTCTAGCCGGCTTTTTAAAGGAAATCGGTGTTGAGCCTTCTCTCATTGGTTCGGGAGGAAACAGTGGCTTACTAAAACACGAAATAGAAAAATTATATACTGACTCAGAAACTCCAATAAGTGTGTTAAGTGGTTCCGATTTTGAATCAATGCGCGAAAAAGCAGAAGAGATTAACCCGGATATCTTAATTGGAAACAGTAAAGGGTATTACATTGCCCGTGAACGTAAGATTCCATTAGTCAGACTAGGCTTTCCTATTCACGACCGTTTCGGAGCTGCTCGCCTGCACCATATCGGATATCGGGGAACTCAGGTACTATTTGACCTCATTGTGAATGCATTAATAGAATATAAACAAGAAAACTCCCCTGTAGGGTATAAATACATTTAGATATGGAAACGACAGAAAAGAAACAAGCCCATCCCTGCTTTGATGAAAGTGTAAAACACACTCATGCCAGAGTACATTTACCTGTAGCACCAAAATGCAATATACAATGTAACTATTGCAATCGGAAATATGATTGTGTAAATGAAAGCCGTCCGGGAGTTACATCATCTGTTCTTGCTCCATTTCAAGCTATTGATTACCTAAAGGCGCTGGATGAACGGATAGAAAACTTATCTGTAATTGGCATTGCAGGTCCGGGTGACCCTTTTGCTAATCCTGAAGAGACATTGAGTACCATGCGTCGCGTTAAGGAACAATTTCCTGAAAAAATATTTTGCCTCTCTACCAATGGTTTGGATTTAGAGCCTTACATAGATGAAATAGCAGAACTGGGTGTTAGTCATGTCACCATTACAATGAATGCCATTGACCCAACAATCACTGGAAAAATATATAAATGGGTTCGCTATAATAAACATGTATACAGAGGCGTTGAAGGAGCAAAAATATTACTTGAAAGACAATTGAGATGCATTCCTTTACTGAAAGCAAAAGGAATTACTGTCAAGATTAACAGTATCATTATACCGGGCATCAATGAGGATCACATTCCGGAAGTTGCCCGCAAATGTTCTGAACTGGGAGCGGATGTAATTAACTGCATACCACTTATTCCAACTGCCGAAACAGAATTTGCCAACTATCCTAAACCCGATACAAAGATGATCTTTAAGACAAGGACTTTGGCTTCAGAGCATTTGAAACTAATGAGCCATTGCGCTCGTTGCAGAGCTGATGCTGCAGGTTTGCTCGGTCAGGATCTGAAAGATACTCATACACTATTAAAAGAATACTCTTCTCGTCCGGAGTTTGATTTAAGTAGTCGTCCTTATGTTGCTGTAGCCACCCATGAAGGGTTACTGGTTAACCAACATTTAGGAGAAGCAACTTCGCTGTACATATTTAAGCAATCTCCTAAAGGTTTTCAACTTGTTGAGGAACGTAAAACACCAATACCAGGAGCAGGAGACCAAAGATGGGTAGACATGGCCCGAACATTGAATGATTGCAGAGCACTACTTGTATCCGGGGTAGGAGAAAATCCCAAAACGATACTAAATTCCTGCAAGGTACACGTAATAGAAATGACTGGATTAATAGATGACGGACTGGATGGCGTATACAACAATAAGCCTATCAGGAGTATAGCCAAGCCTGATGCTTTTAAATGCGGCAGCGGATGCAAAGGAAACGCACAAGGATGTGCATAATTATATTAAAACAAAAATAAATCAAAAACAAAATGAAAAAGCCAGCTTATCACATTTTAGTGTGTAATTCTTATCGGGTAGCAGGAGAAGCTCAAGGCGCCTGTAATAAAAAAGGTGCAGCCGGATTGTTGCAATACCTAAGTGAAGAAGCATCAGATAGAGGATTGGATGTAGCCGTTTCTACAACAGCTTGTCTGAATGTATGTTCTCAGGGACCAGTAATGGTTATTCATCCCAATAATTATTGGTATGGAGGCGTTGATAGCGAAGATGTAATCGACGAGATACTTGATTCCCTGGAAAATGATGAACCATGTGCCAAATACTTGATATCTGACTAAAGAATGAAAGCAATTAAGAAACCATATTTTATTGACACCACATTACGTGACGGTGAACAGGCCCCAGGCGTAGTCTTTTCTTTAGATGAAAAGATAAAGGTCTGTTCACTGCTTGATCAGGCTGGCATTCCCGAACTTGAAATTGGCACACCAGCCATTGGCATTAGGGAGACTCAGGAAATTAATTTAATTTGCCAGCAAGGATTCAGATTCAAGACTTTGGCATGGTGCAGAGCCAATAAGTATGATATTCTTTTAGCTGCAAAAAGTGGTACAAATGGAGTTCATTTATCATTTCCTGTTTCTAAGATTCTTCAGGAAGCAATGGGAAAAGATGAACACTGGGTTTTACAGAACTTACAGGAAATGTATGATTTTGCATCATCCAAATTTGAATATGTGACCATTGGTGCCCAGGATGCCTCAAGAGCCAATTTATCTTTCTTGAAAGAATTCATCGGACTTGCTGCTTTTCTGGGAACTTCACGGGTTCGAATAGCTGATACTGTAGGTGCATTAAATCCCATTTCGTGCTTTAAATTAATAAAATCAATTCGTGCCACTTATCAGGATTTGCCGTTAGAAATACATGCACACAATGATTTAGGAATGGCAACAGCCAATACTGTATCAGCATATTTAGCCGGAGCCGAATGTCTCAGTGTTACTGTTAACGGATTAGGTGAACGCGCTGGAAATGCTGCTTTAGAAGAAGTTGCAATGGCATTGGAAATAAGTGAAAAGATTGATTGCAGGCTAGATTCTACTCTTTATTCTGAACTTTCAAGCTATGTTTCCGAGATATCAAATAGAACCTTGCCCGAAAGCAAGCCTATTACAGGAAGCCTTGTTTTATCGCATGAATCAGGCATACACACTCAATGCTTACAAAAAGACAGAAAAACCTATCAATTAATTGAAGCTTCCAAAATTGGTAAATTAGAGCAAGATTTCATTATAGGCAAGCACAGCGGTAAATCAACAATCAGATTTTATTTGCAAAAAGAAAATTTACCTGCCGATGAAGCTATCTGCGACATTTTATTAATTAAAATAAAAGAAGAAGCTAGCAAAAAAAAGAGCTTCCTTAGTGAAAAAGATTTTTATCAGATTTATTGGGACATAAGAAAAAAAGAGAAATATTATGGAAGAAAAGAATATGCAGGAACCAATCATTCCTGATGAGGAGATGTTGTTATTGGCCAATAGTTCTCTGTTGTATGCAAACAGCTACTTATCCACTCTGGAAAAGAGCCTGAGCAAAAAAGAGCATTTCAACAATGACCTTCTTTATAACATAGCTGTAATGGCATTCGAGAAATACTTTGTTAGTTTACTTGCCCGTTATAACTGGGCTGCCACACATCATATGCCGGTTGCTCTTTACAGAGAAGCAGAGCAGTTTGATAATGAATTGACTGAATCAATGAAAGCAACATCTATTTTAGTAGGGAAGTTTGAGAGGATTTGTTCACTGGATGACTTCGGCTACCGAACTCCAGAAATAGAAGAGATACGTAGCATGGTAGAAGGTATGAAGGAAATAAAAATTTTAGTTGAAAAGCGAATGTCAGAGGTTAATGAAATAAGCTGAACCAGGCCTCCACTTGCTTAATTTTATCCGCATCTTCATATGACTGGCATTTAAAAAGCATAATATTAATAGCTTCTTCAAATTCTTCCTCAGTAAAAGACAAGAATTGATTCTGGAGAAAAGCCAGTAATTCTTGTTTTGTTTTACACTTGTAACATTCCGCTCTCAATGACTTATCACCATCAACCTGGGCAATAAAGGTTATTGCATTTCTTATTGACATACTATTCTAATTTATATATTATTATTTTTCATCACACTCTGTGGAGCACACAGAACATTCTCCACCACAGATCTGGATATCAGCAAAAGACGAGACAAAATCATAAGTTTGCAACTTATCCCCATTAAACAGATTGATATTATCCATTAGATCAACTCCTTCAGATTGGTATACACGAAATCCTTTATTCACCAGAACCTGTAATGCCATGGGGTGAATATGCTTTGTGATTATGCTATCCACTTCCTGAGAAATCAATGCCGGCAATAATTCCCCCATATTACAAGCTAAGTCTGATGTACGCATCCAGAAAAAGTTTCCGGAAGCTTCATTATAAAGACAAAGAGAACCGGTTGAGTTAAACCCATTCGCAATATCATATTTATGCTCATTATTGTCTATTACAGGAATTGCTATTTTCATTCGTCTATTGTTTTTGTCCAAAAATACATATTCGGAGTGCATTCTTTAAATCCTAAACTTCTGTAAAGGTTCTGGGCTACTTTGTTATCCTCGCGTACTTCAAGAGATATTTTACAGTATTTTTTAAACTCAGAAATATGAATGAGCTCTTCCAATAGCAACCGCCCCAATCCTTTGCCTCTATACTCATCATAAATAATCAGATCATGAAGATTTATATATGGCTTTACTTTAAAAGTAGAAAAATTAATGAAGCAAGTAGCCAATCCTGCTATATTCTGATTATATATAATAAATAAAACAAAAGAAGATGGATGATTAGCCAGTCCGTCTACCAAGCGCAACTGCTGCATTTTATTAAGAGGTTCAGATTCACCCATAGCATCACTCATATAATGATTAAGTAAACCAACCAAAGCATTTAGATGCATTGGATTTTCATAATCGCAATACTCAAATTCTATCATTTTCATTAATCATTTTAGTTTTAAACCGTTTAGGATCAATCTCATATTTCTTTATTCGAATGCCCATCATACGTTCGGTGATACCTAATTGATCAGCAGCTTTTGCCATGTTCCCCTTACAGGTAATCAATGTATCCATTATAATTTGCTTTTCTAACTTACCCAGAATTATTTCCAAAGTACCGTTTTGTCCAGTCTCACTTGTTGCAGCCGTTTGCAAAGTTGGTGGTAAGTTAGTTGTCCTAATAACACTATCAACACTCAAAATGCAAGCTCTTTCCATACAATTCTCGAGTTCCCGGATATTACCCGGCCAATGATATACCATTAATGTATCAATAGCCATAGCTGTAATTCTTTTTATATTCTTCCCAAGGCGCTTATTAAACTTCTCTATAAAGAAGTCTACCAAAACTGGTATATCATTAATCCTTTCCCGTAAAGCCGGAATGTAAATGGGAAAAACATTAATTCTATAATAAAGGTCCTCACGAAATTCCCCTTTCGCTATCAGATCTTCTAAATTACGGTTTGTCGCACAGATAATGCGCACATCCACTTTTATAGGTTTTGTACTACCTAAACGTTCAACTTCTCTTTCTTGCAATACCCGTAACAACTTCACTTGGGTGGATGCGGGAATCTCACCAAATTCATCTAAAAAGATAGTTCCTCCATCTGCTGCCTCGAAACGTCCAATTCTTTGAGCACTTGCACCTGTAAAGGCCCCTTTCTCATGTCCAAAGAGTTCACTTTCAATAAGACTTTCGGGTAAAGCCGCGCAATTAACTTTAATGAATGCCTTATTTTTCCGGGGACTATTATAATGTATGGCATCTGCAATAAGCTCTTTTCCAACACCGCTCTCTCCTCTTATTAATACCGTTGCATCAGTTGCTGCCACACTATCAATGAGAGCAAAGACCTCATTCATTTTTCCGGAATTTCCTTTAATATAATCCGGCATAATTCTATTTCGAAGTTCTCCTTTTAATTTTCTATTCTCATTTAGCAATTGTTCCATCTCCTCAGCATATTCTTGTCGGCGGCGAATAGTTCTGCCAATCATGGAGGCAACAATCTTCAATAAACGAGCATCTTCATTAAATGAAATATTTCTCAGATAGGCTTTATGAAAGCTAAGAGTTCCTATAATTTCGGCCTTATAGCGAATAGGGGTGCAAATAAACGACACATCCACATCATTGATTGATGTAGGGGCATGCGTAAGATTTAAGAAGATATCCGAATCTGCAATTCTAGGAATCAGAATAGTTTCTCCACTTTTAATGACCTGACCAATTATACCTTCGCCTACCTGATAAATAGCATTATTTTTATCCTCTTCCGTAATTCCATATGAACCTTCTATAAAAATATTAGAGCTTTCTCTGTTCAATACTGTTAGTATAATTCTTTCAGCATGCAGATGTTCGCACAGAAGCTTAATTACATCATCCAGGTTAACCTCTTTATAGCTAAGCATGTTACTCAGTTTTAGCAATAAATTAAGTTCTCTGACACCATAGCACTCGCCTTCTCCAAACTTACATAATAATAGCTTATCCATGATTATATATAATTAATGATTCCAATTTAATTAAAATAGAGTTATTATGCTCGCAAATATAGCTATTTTATTTTCATTTTGAAATATTATTAGTCTCTTTATAAACAATTAAGACAGTTATAATAATATCACTACTTGTTCAGGTACTTTTTAATTTAATTTTCATAAATAATAGCCTTAAACTTACAAGTTGCTTATATTCCAAACTGCAGCTTATAAACTTGAACTAAAATATTACGTAAACAATTAAATTTATAAATAATCCCAAAACTTAATGCCACAATCATTCACCATTAAATAAAATCCATTGGAGAATAAATGAAAATCATTGGAGAATAATCTGAAAGAAATTGCTTAATAGTTTTAGAAAGCACAACCGGACATGTCTTCTTCCATTTTATCAAATTCCAAGCAAAAATAAAAAGTTACCCTCACTCCCTCACCATTTATTTTAAAACATTTAATATAAGCATATTAGCTACAACAATTTCATGTTTATCTCTCACTTACCCTCACCTTTTTGAGGGCATCCCTCACTAATTGAAGCTTTTTTAACACGATATTGCATTCAAATGTAATGGATGAAGAAGATTTACTCTGCTATAAATCTGTTGTTAATATCTAAACGATAAAAATAGTTTATGCTTTTCTCTTGTATCGAACTGAGGTTAATTATTAATTAATATTATAACAACCATAAAACAAAAAGAAATGATTAATTTTGCGGCGAAATGTAAAAACAGACTACAAGGATGAATAACATTAATTCAGTATGCGTATATAGTGCCTCAAGCACAAAAATTGATCAGACATATTTCAATGCAGCAACTATATTAGGTCAGCTTTTAGCAAAAAAAGAGATTCGTCTGATAAACGGTGCGGGAAGTATTGGATTAATGAGAGCTGTAGCTGATGCATCATTGCAGGCTGGAGGAAAGGTTACCGGTGTAATACCTCGCTTTATGGTAGAACAAGACTGGCACCACAAAGGGCTCACTAAGTTAGTGGAAGTAGATTCCATGCACGAACGGAAGCAGCTAATGGCCGATCTTTCAGATGGTGTAATAGCTTTGCCCGGAGGATGCGGAACATTGGAAGAGCTTCTTGAGATCATTACATGGAAACAACTAGGCCTTTACTTTAATCCGATTGTTATTCTCAATGTGAATAATTTCTTTGATCCGCTGCTAGCTCAACTAAACGAAGCTGTGGAACAAAACTTTATGCGACCACAACATGCCGCAATATGGAGTGTGGCCAAAACTCCTGAAGAAGCTATTGATTTGCTCTTCACCACCCCAAAATGGGATAAAGAAATCCGTAAGTTTGCAGCCATATGATAGTTGAATTAAACGATAGTATCCAGAGTCAGGTTAAAAGTCAGGTTAAAACACAGAATCAGACCAAGGCTCAGGTTCCTGCAAAAAATCAGAATCAGGCTCCAACAAAGACTCAAGGCCAAGCCAACACCCAAATCCCGGTTAAGTTGCAGAACTCTGTTAAGAATCAAACTCAGACAAATACCCAGGGATACACAAAAACTCAGTCTCCGGTAAAGACTCAGATTCAGACACAGGCTAAGACACAAATACAAGCTAAAAGTCTGAATCCGATGCAAAATAAAGTTCAGAACCAGATTCAGACTAAAGCTCAAAATCAGGTTCCGGCGAATGCCCAGATTCCACAGAAAATGCAACCCCTGATGCCGGTTCAAGCAACCGATAGCCTTCAAAAGGCACAGGCTGTGAATGACAGTATTCAGAAAGCTAAAAAAGATTCTATAGAATCAACCCAAATACCCCTATTCTATAAAGAGCAGTTTATTCCGGGAGATTCAATAAAATGGACATCTTTGGGACATAAGCCAGCTGGGTTTGATGGTATATCCATACCTTATCGCCTACGAACGGATGATGGCATTACCGGACTTCTATTGTTTTGCTTTATCCTTACAGCTTACGTATTTGCATATGGGAAAAAAGCTATGATAGAACAGGTTAAAAGCCTTTTCAGCAGAAAAGAACAGAACGATTTTTTTGGAAAGGCTACAGCTTCAGATCTTCGTCACCGTATAATGCTCCGGTTGCAGACATGCATTCTGATGGGAATTTTTATCTTTGGTTATTTCAATGATTATAACCCTTTCACGTTTAACCAGAAATCCATTTATTGGATATTAGGCATTTACATAGGAATATGCATTGCATTTTATTCTTTAAAATGGATGTTATATAGTTTTTTAGGATGGGTTTTCTTTAATAAAAGTATAACATCTGCCTGGTTGGAGTCCTATTCAACAATCATAAACTACCTTGGAATTTGTTATTTTCCACTCGTATTATTGATGGTATTTTATGATTTACAACCGTCAATTATCCTTATAATTGGTCTTATTCTTATAATTTTTGCTAAAATACTGATGTTCTACAAATGGTTAAAGTTTTTTTTGAACAATTTGCATGGTCTTTTATATTTAATTGTGTACTTTTGTGCGCTTGAAATATTGCCTTGCTTCCTTTTGGTTCAAGGACTTTTACAAACAAATATCATATTGCAATTAAAACTTTAGGATTTTGAAAATAAAGAAAGTACTCGTATCGCAACCTAAACCAACCTCAGAAAAGTCTCCTTATTATGACATAGCTGAGAGATATGGTGTAAAGATTGACTTTCGCCCTTTTATTAAGGTTGAAAGTTTATCTTCCAAAGAGTTTAGGCAACAAAAAGTGTCTATTTTAGACCACACTGCAGTGATATTTACGTCACGCCATGCAATAGATCACTTTTTTCTCCTTTGTCAAGAGCTTCGTGTGACAATTCCTGAAACAATGAAATATTTTTGTATCACAGAAGCCGTTGCTCTTTACATACAGAAATATGTGCAGTATCGCAAACGTAAAATCTTTTTCGGCGCAACTGGAAAAATTGACGATCTTATACCAACGCTTATTAAGCACAATACCGAGAAGTTTTTTGTTCCGATGTCCGATGTGCACAATGACGAATTAAAGAACCTTCTTGATAAAAATAACATTGTTAATACTGAAGCTGTAATGTATCGCACAGTAAGCAATGACTTCCAGGAAGGAGAAGAATTTGATTACGATATGCTGGTATTTTTCAGCCCTTCAGGAATATCTTCTTTAATAAAGAACTTCCCTGACTTTGACCAAAAAGACATAAAAATTGGATGTTTCGGCCCAACAACAGCAAAAGCTGTTCGTGATGCTGGCTTACGCCTTGATTTGGAAGCACCGAGCGTAAAAGCTCCTTCTATGACGGCGGCTCTTGATTTGTTTATCAAAGAAACAAATAAGGGAGATAAAAAGTAACTTCAATAATTAATTAATATTCAAGTCCGAGAGTTTTGTATTCACAAAGTTGTAACTTTGCGAATCAAAACTCTCGGACTTTTTATAAGCGCAACATGGATATACTCACTAACGGACTATGCAAGGCTGAACGTTTAAACAGCAAAAGCACAATTGAAGAATTGTTTTCAGGTAATTCGAAATCATTCTCCATGTATCCTTTACGAGTTGTATTTATGTCAGTGGAGAAAAAAGAAAACGCATTAGCATCTATTATGATCAGCGTTCCAAAAAAACGGTTTAAGCGGGCCGTGAAGAGAAACAAAGTAAAAAGACAGGTAAGAGAAGGCTATAGAAAAAACAAACATGAGCTTCTGAACGTTCTAAATGAAAAAGAACAGGGACTTGCTATTGCCTTTATTTATTTAAGCAATGAAATTCTCTCTACAGATTTAATAGAAAAGACCATTAAACAGATTCTGGAAAAAATAAAAGAAAAGATACAATGAAAAAGATTCTTTCATATATTCTTTTGCTACCTATCTATTTCTACAGGGCTTGTATATCTCCCATGACCCCTGCTTCCTGTCGTTTTATGCCTACCTGTTCCGAATACGCCCTGGAAGCAATTAAAAAACACGGCCCTTTTAAAGGACTATACCTGGCAATAAAAAGAATTCTACGTTGCCATCCATGGGGAGGCTCCGGCTTCGACCCCGTTCCATAATCCTTTACCAATGGATATTTTAGATATACATACCCACCATCTGAAAGAAAATATTTCGCAATACATTTATAATTGCGCCCCTACAGCTTTCTCTCCTCAGGAAGGCGGATATTATTCCGTGGGAATTCACCCTTGGAATATTAATTCAACAACAGAAAGTGAATATAAATACCTGAAAAAGATTGCTTCCCATCCACAGATTATTGCTATTGGTGAAGCCGGACTAGATAAAATGATTTCCACGGATTTATCTTTTCAGTTAGAAATCTTTAGGCTACAAATTGAACTGGCAGAAACGCTAAACAAACCGCTTATCATTCATTCTGTAAGAACTTCGAATGAAATTATTCAGTTAAAGAAAGAGTTTTGCCCTAAATCGCCCTGGATAATTCATGGGTTCAGAGGAAAGAAAGAACTGGCCGACCAACTAACCGCGCAGAACATCTATCTCTCATTCGGAGAAAGGTATCAGGAAAGCGCCATTAAAAGTATTCCTTTAAACCGCCTTCTGCTGGAAACAGATGAGAGTGAAAAAGAAATACTCCTGATATATAAATCGGTAGCTCAGATCCATTCACTTACAACCGAGCAACTAGTGGCACAAGTGCAACAAAATGTCTCTCAGCTCTTTTTTAACCGATAAGTGTTGCTTGTTCGAATAAAGTGTCGTACTTTTGTATTCATAAACATTTAATAATAGAATCATTCGATGAATTTTGTAGAAGAATTAAAATGGCGTGGAATGGTGCATGATATGATGCCCGGCACAGAGGAATTACTGGAAAAGGAACAAGTTACTGCTTACCTGGGAATTGATCCAACTGCCGATTCGTTGCACATTGGTCACTTATGTGGAGTAATGATGTTGCGACATTTTCAACGTTGCGGCCACAAACCGTTAGCATTGATTGGCGGAGCAACAGGCATGATTGGCGACCCATCCGGAAAGTCCGCAGAAAGAAATCTACTGAATGAAGAGACTTTGCGCCATAATCAGGAATGCATTAAGACTCAGTTATCAAAGTTTCTGGATTTTGATTCCAATGCATCTAATGCAGCCGAACTTGTGAACAATTACGACTGGATGAAGAACTTTTCTTTTCTTGATTTTGCAAGAGAGATAGGAAAGCACATCACAGTTAATTATATGATGTCAAAGGATTCTGTAAAGAAGAGATTAAGCAGCGAATCAAGTGCCGGTATGTCTTTCACAGAATTTACTTACCAGTTATTGCAAGGGTATGACTTCCTTCATTTATTCGAAGCCAAAGGTTGCAAACTGCAGATGGGTGGTTCCGATCAATGGGGTAACATTACCACTGGAACAGAATTAATCCGCCGCAAAAAAGGAGGAGAAGCATTTGCATTAACTTGTCCGCTTATAACCAAAGCAGATGGTGGTAAGTTTGGAAAAACAGAATCCGGTAATGTTTGGCTGGATCCTAAATATACCTCACCTTACAAGTTCTATCAGTTCTGGTTGAATGTAAGTGATGATGATGCCGCAAAGTACATTAAGATATTCACTGCCCTTGATAAAGAGGAAATTGATTCATTAATAGCAGAGCACACCGAAGCTCCTCACCTGCGTGTTCTTCAAAAGCGTTTAGCTAAAGAAGTAACTATTATGGTTCACTCTGAAGAAGACTATAATGCAGCGGTTGATGCTTCTAACATTCTTTTTGGCAATGCAACTTCTGATGCTTTAAAGAAACTGGACGAAGACACTCTTCTGGCTGTTTTTGAAGGCGTTCCTCAGTTTGAAATTTCTAAAGACGCTCTTACTGAAGGTGTAAAAGCAGTAGACTTGTTTACAGAGAATGCAGCAATATTTGCATCTAAAGGAGAAATGCGTAAGCTGGTTCAAGGAGGTGGAGTTTCATTGAACAAAGAAAAGCTGGCAGCCTTCGATGAATTGATCAAAGCAGACAGCCTACTGGACAACAAGTATTTACTTGTTCAAAAGGGGAAAAAGAACTATTACCTGATTATTGCAAAATAAAAAATATCTTAAAAAGTTTGGAAGATACAGCCTATTCAGCTATCTTTGCATCGCTTTTTAAGGAAAGCAATTAAGTTTGTCTCATGGTGTAATGGTAGCACTACAGTTTTTGGTTCTGTCAGTCCAAGTTCGAATCTTGGTGAGACAACAGAAAAGAATCTTGATTATCAATTGGTAATCGAGATTTTTTTTCGCCCTTATTTTAAGTAGAATTCCCCTCCTATTCGTATCTGTTTGCAACCAAAAGTCAATTTTTATATGAATTGGAACAAATTTACCATGTAATTAGACGAAAATTCCCCCATAAATAACTAATTCTTTTAGTAATTTTGCAATGTAGCAATTTATATCAACTTTTTAAAATCGACATAAAAGATGAAAACAAATTATGAGATTCGTTATGCTGCGCATCCTGAAGATGCAAAAAGCTATGACACCAAAAGAATTCGCAGAGATTTTCTGATTGAAAAAGTATTTACTCCAAATGAAGTAAATATGGTATATTCAATGTACGACCGCATGGTTGTGGGTGGTGCAATGCCTTGTGGTGAAGTGCTCAAACTAGAAGCAATTGACCCTTTAAAACAACCAATTTTCCTTCGCAACCGTGAAATCGGTATGTACAATGTAGGCGGCCCTGGTATCGTAAAAGTTGGAGATGCTCAGTTTGAACTGGAATTCAAAGAAGCACTTTATTTAGGTTCAGGTGATCGTGAAGTTACCTTTGAAAGTAAAGACGCAAAGAATCCAGCTAAATTCTACTTTAACTCATTGACTGCTCACAAAAACTATCCTGATAAGAAAGTTACTAAGAAAGAAGCTGTCGTTGCAGAAATGGGATCTCTTGAAGGTTCTAACCACCGTAACATCAACAAAATGATTGTTAATCAGGTATTGCCAACTTGCCAGATTCAAATGGGTATGACCGAACTTGCTCCGGGAAGCGTATGGAACACTATGCCGGCACACGTTCACTCTCGCCGCATGGAAGCTTACTTCTATTTCGAAGTACCGGAAGATCAGGCTGTTTGCCACTTCATGGGAGAAGTAGACGAAACTCGTCACATCTGGATGAAGGGAGATCAGGCTGTACTTTCTCCTGAATGGTCAATCCACTCTGCCGCTGCAACACACAACTATACATTCATCTGGGGAATGGGTGGTGAGAACCTTGATTATGGTGATCAGGACTTCTCTAAAATTACTGACTTAAAATAAGAACTTATAAAACGATAAGACAATGGTAAATTTTTCATTAGAAGGTAAAATTGCACTTGTAACTGGTGCTTCTTACGGAATTGGTTTTGCATTGGCTACTGGCTTCTCAAAAGCAGGTGCTACAATTGTATTCAATGACATCAATCAGGAATTAGTTAACAAAGGTCTTGCTGCATACGAAGCAGAAGGTATCAAAGCACACGGTTATGTATGTGATGTTACTAACGAAGATCAGGTTAATGCTTTGGTTGCTCAGATTGAGAAAGAAGTTGGTGTTATTGATATCCTTGTAAACAACGCTGGTATCATCAAACGTATCCCAATGATTGAAATGAGTGCTAAAGATTTCCGTCAGGTTATCGATATCGACTTGAATGGCCCATTCATCGTATCAAAGGCAGTTCTTCCATCAATGATCAAGAAAGGTCATGGTAAGATTATCAACATCTGTTCTATGATGAGTGAACTTGGTCGCGAAACAGTATCTGCTTATGCAGCTGCTAAGGGCGGTTTGAAGATGTTGACTCGTAACATCGCTTCAGAATATGGCGAATTCAACATCCAATGTAATGGTATCGGCCCGGGTTACATTGCAACTCCACAAACAGCTCCATTGAGAGAAACTCAGGCTGACGGTTCTCGTCATCCTTTCGATTCTTTCATTATTGCTAAAACTCCTGCTGCTCGTTGGGGAACTCCTGAAGATTTGATGGGACCAGCTGTATTCCTTGCATCTGATGCATCTGACTTCGTAAACGGACACGTTCTTTACGTAGACGGTGGTATTCTGGCTTATATTGGTAAACAACCTAAGTAATTAATAATACAACCTATGTGCCGGTGTGCCTCCAATAGGAGATTCATCGGCACATTCGTTTTTACCATAGTAATAAGATGAAAAAGATATTCTATTTATTATTAGCAGCACTTCCCGCAGTTACCTGCTTCGGCAAAAATGTGAATGTAACAGTTACTAATTCTTCATCAATTGGAAGAGATAAAGAAATAGTAGAAGTTTCAATGAGCAAAGTAAATGCCAAACTGAACCTGGCAAAAAATGCTCAGATAGTAGTTCTGGACAAGAACGGAAAACAAGTTCCTTACCAGATTACTTACGACAAGAAATTAATCTTCCCTACAACTGTTAAAGCAAAATCTACAGCAATATACACTATCAAGACTGGAACTCCTGAGAAGTTTACTGTATTGGCTACCGGAAAACAGTATCCTGAACGCGTAGACGACGTGGCATGGGAGAACGACCGCATTGCATTCCGCACTTACGGTCCGGCATTACAGGCCACCGGCGAACAAGCATTCGGTTATGATATCTGGGTAAAAAAGGGCGAAGGTCTTGTTGTAGAAAACAGATACGCAACAGAACTGGATAAAGAGACTAATGCAAAGATAAAGAGCCTGGCGCAAACTGATCCTGCTGCATCAAAAGCCTTGAGAGAAAGTACTTCTTATCACTTTGATCACGGCAACGGACTGGATTACTACAAGGTTGGCCCTACTTTGGGTGCAGGAACATCTGCTTTCTTAGTAGACAATAAACTGGTATATCCATATTGTTATGCCACTCAAGAGGTATTAGATAACGGTCCTTTGCGCTTTACTGTGAAGCTTGTATACAAGCCACTTAATATCAAAGGCAACTCTGTTATTGAAACACGTATCGTTTCACTTGATGCCGGCTCACAACTGAACAAAGTTCAGACATCTTTCAGCAACCTGAAAGAATCTCTGCCACTTGTTACAGGTATTGTTATTCATACCGGAAGTAAAGACTACAGCATGTCTGCAAAGAAAGGATATACTGCTTACGCAGATCCTAACGATCCGGTGAACGGACAAATCTATGTCGCTACTGTTTTCCCGTCAACAGTGAAGGAAGCAAAAGTGATGCCTTTCACAGGAGACGAAGCTGTGAAAATTAAAGATGGAGCAGACGGACACGTGGCTGCCATCAGCAATTACATTCCAGGCACCAAGTTTACTTATTACTTCGGCGCAGGCTGGAGCAAGTGGGGCTTCAAAACTTCTGCCGACTGGTACAAATATGTTGAAGAGTACGCACAAAAAGTTCGCACTCCTTTAACTGCAACAGTCAAATAAAGCATACTGATTTATAATGCAGGAAAGCTGTTCTGAATACTCAGGGCAGCTTTTTTTATTTTCTGGCGGGAACATTCCGAATATCCCCTGAATACTTTTTGGCGAGCTGCGCAGGTCATTTCATCGAGCTGCACAACTCGGATATGGTGAGTTGCGCAGGCCACCAAATCGAGCTGCGCAGGTCGATGAAAATATAAAAGCAGAGATCAGAAAAGATCCCTGCTCATTTACAGAAACAGCCTCGGGAGATTGAAAACGTTCAGATTGCTTTTATGAAAAAGCAGCAGTAGCAGCTTAAATGAAAAGAATTAATTTTCCGGCAATATAGCCTTAAGATTCCGCATCAAACCGTCATATTTTGCACGTTTTACAGCACTGCCTTTGAAAAGAGTACGGTATTCTTCAATTGTTAAGCCGGTCCAATCCTGCTTCTGCATAGAAAGAAAAGCTTCAGAAGGCTCAAGTTCGGGCGTTTGTTGAGGAGTAGCGAAGCGATTCCAGGGACAGCAAATCTGACAATCATCACAACCATATAGATGACTGTCCATCTCAGCAGCATATTCTGCCTGTATTTCGTTTTTATTCTCAATAGTAAGGTAAGAGATGCAGCGATTAGAATTAAGGCAGAACGGCTTCTCTAAAGCTTTTGTAGGACATGCATCCAAACATCGTTTGCAATTGCCACATTTACTCTTCATAGGAGAATCATAATCCATCTCAATATCTACAAGAATTTCGCCCAGAAAAAAGAAGGAACCCGCATGAGGAATAATAAGCTGAGTGTTCTTTCCAATCCATCCAACCCCAGCTTGCCAGGCCCAGTAGCGGTCGAGTATGGGAGCTGTATCACAGAAAACTCTGCCATTAACTGGCTGCAACTGTTCATTGATATAATTGAAAAGAGAGGTTAGCTTTGCTTTCATCACCTCGTGGTAATCTTGCCCATAGGCATAGTAGGCAAACTGCAACTGATCTTCTTTAAGTTTGCGTGAAGGGTAGTAATTGAGGGCAACTGAAATCACACTCTTAGTTCCTTCAACCAATAAACGTGGATCACACCGTTTATCAAGATGATTGCCCATATAGCTCATCCCGGCCTGATTGCCTTCTGCAAGCCACTGTTCAAGATGAGTCTTACTCTCCCCTACAAAGTCCGCACGGGCTATGCCACAAGCAGAAAAACCGAGGCGTAATGCTTCGGCTTTTATCTGTTGGGAAAGTGTTTTTTTATTCATTATAATAACTTAAACTGATAGCCTTGCTCTAATAACCATTCAATGGAGCGAGGTAAGGCATATTTCATGTTTTGTTCAGACTTTAGTGAGTCATGAAAAGTAATTATGGAACCGTTACGCACATAATGTTTTACCTTTTCAAAGACCTGCGCACCATTCAGCTTATTGCTATAATCGCGGGTCACCAAGTCCCACATTACAATCTTGTACTTCTTCCTGAGAACATAATACTGATCAGCTCTCATGTGACCATGCGGCGGGCGAAAAAGATCTGATTTAATCAGTTCATTTGCTTTATCCGTATTGGCCAGGTAGTTCTTCGTTAAGTACTCAAATCCCCGAATATGATTAAATGTATGATTCCCCACACGATGACCGCGTTCAAGAATCATTTTAAACTCTTCAGGGTGTTTGCGTACATTATCTCCCACCAAAAAGAAGGTTGCCTTAATCCCGTACTTATCAAGTAAATCGAGTACCCAAGGAGTAATCTCGGGAATGGGTCCGTCATCGAACGTCAGGTAAACTGCTTTCTCATTAGGATCCATTCTCCAAATTGCCCCCGGGTAAAGTGCCCTTAACACTTTAGGGGGTTGTTCAATAAACATATCTTGTATCTGTTCTTATTTATGAGCTCCACCTGTTCTCATTGAGTATGAAGCATACAAGGCCTCAAATCTCTTAGAGAATTGTGCAAATAATAACGAATTGTTTGCCTTAAGCAACTTATTCGTTTCGTCCAGAATATATAAGTTATAGACACAATCCTGATTACTTGTAGCTAGTCTTGAATCGTCCAGACTGAGATACCATCTGGCATATTCATAAGACTTATTTGACAAGTCAGTCAAAACTTTTTCTGCTTTCTGTTTCTGGCCAATCGCAAAGTAAGCTTTTGCTATATCCATTGATCCACTTTGATAATCATGAGGAACACAGTTGGTAGGAATAGACTTCATACCGTAATCAAGCAACTTCATAACTTTGTCATTCTTTCCTTCATTAACTAACTGAAGAGCCAGTTGAGCAATTATTCGGCGATGTGAATAACACATTCTCATGATGTTTTCATCCAGATAAACCTTAGGATTATCCATGCCGCCCCATTTGAACTTATGCATAATGTTATCATACATCTTTTCGCTGTCCATACGACCGCCAACTTTAGCTGTATTGAACGGAGTTATACGATAAGCCAAACCTTCCTGACAGAAGTTATCTCCAAAGCAAAGATGATTTTCTGTACCTACAGATATTGCCATATAGATAGGACGTGTCCAGTTACACTGAGCAACCATTTCAAGCATCATCAGTTCTGCCTTGCTAATACCTTTTTTACCCTTCAAAGAAAGAGTCATATAATCAGGAATAACTCCGTGAAGTGAATCAGGAATCATCATGCCCGAACGTTTAATTGCTTCCTTATCAAGTTTGATAACAATACTATCTGTAGGAATAATCTTCAGTTCTTCCTTGTCTGAACGTACCCAATACTTAAGGATATTCTTCAATTCAAAAGGATTTTCACCAAAGTTCTTTTTAGCTTCTGCCGGATCACTCTTATAAAGTGCAAGGATGGTTTCCTTCACTTCAGGACGTACCTGAACATATTCATTGGCACCTGTAACGTATTCCAAACGGTTCCATGTGATAGGAACAGCAGGAGAATCATAAGCCTGACGCTTCATCTGGTCAATATACCAGTCGGTCTGCAAATAGCTAAGATTACATACACGCATATCTGTACGGAATCCTTCTGTTTCCTGATTATACCACAATGGGAAAGTATCATTATCACCATTCGTGTAAATAATTGGATTACCTTTTTTCTGGCAAGAATTCAAATAGTTCTGACCAATGTCACGGCAAGTATAACGACCAGAACGATCATGATCATCCCAAGTCTGACCGGCCATTTGAATAGGAACAAGCAAACAAGCCAAAGAGGCAAGCACCGCAGCAGGCAGTTCACCCATTTTCTTACTAAGCAGTTTTATTATTCCGGCAACCCCCATACCAATCCAGATGGCAAATGCATAGAACGACCCCGCATAAGCATAGTCTCGCTCACGAGGCTGACTCGGCGTTTGATTCAGATATAGAACAATTGCAATACCTGTCATGAAGAAAAGGAAGAAGACTACCCAGAATCCCTGTATACCTTTCTGACCACGGTAAGCCTGGAACAAAAGCCCGATAATTCCCAGCAGCAAAGGCAAGCAATAAAATACATTATGCCCTTTGTTATTTGCCAGTTCAGAAGGTAACAGAGTTTGATCACCCACCAATAAATTATCTATAAATGAAATACCGGTTACCCAGTTACCATGTTCAATTTCTCCGGATCCCTGAATATCATTCTGTCTTCCGGCAAAGTTCCACATAAAGTAACGCCAATACATAAAGTTCATCTGATAAGAGAAGAAGAACTTTATATTTTCAAGTTGGGTAGGCATATTAACCGTAACCATCTCTCCGCACTGATCATAAGGAACATCATACCCCTCTATGTTCATCCATCGTTTATACTGTCCCTCATGCGCACTACTGTACATACGGGGGAAGAGCATATTTTGAGCATAAACATAGTCCTGCACATTGCTGCTTGATACATATTTATCCTTTTCTGCTGGAGATGCTTTTTCTTTTCTGCTATAGATTGGAGCGCCTTCATCAGCAACAGGAGTACAGTATCCGTCTTTAGTTTCCAATTTTACTTTGGAAGAATAGGCCGGACCGTAGAATAGTGGTCTTGTACCATATTGCTCACGTCCAAGGTAGCTACCTAATGTGAAGATATCTTCAGGAGAGTTCTGATCCATTGGCGTATTAGCAGTAGAACGAATAACAATCAATGCATAAGATGAATAACCAATCATAATCATCATGATGCAAAGCAAAGAGGTATTCAGGGTACGTGCACTAATCTGGTACTTCTTATTAATAAATTTGGCAAATAAGTAGATTGACAAAATACCTAGAACGACCAAACCAATAACCACACTGGTTCCTCCGTGACCATAGAAAGGTATGCCTAAAAGAGCTACAGTTAACAAGAAAGACAATTTCATTCTTGTTTCATTCTTCTCTACATAAGATTCATAAATACCCCAGATAATAACTGCAGCCAGAATGATAATGTAGATAATCAGACCTGTATTAAATGAACATCCTAAGTCATTTACGAATAATAACTCAAACCATCCACCTACTTTCACAAAACCCGGAACAATACCATAAAGTACCACGCCAACCAAAGCCAGAGAACCGACTAATGCAAGTAAGGAACCTTTTGCATTGGCATTAGGATTCTTCTTGAAATAGTAAACCAACACAATGGCAGGAATACATAACAAGTTAAGTAAGTGTACGCCAATAGACAATCCGGTAAGGTATGCGATAAGAACCAGCCAACGGTCTGAATGAGGTTCATCGGCCACATCTTCCCATTTTAATATGAGCCAGAACACTACTGCAGTAAACAAGGAAGAGTAAGCATAAACCTCACCTTCCACAGCACTGAACCAGAATGTATCTGAGAATGTATATGCTAAAGCTCCAACAAGTCCGCTACCCATGATGGTAATAAGCTGACTCATAGTTGGTTTCTGATCTTCTTTTAAGACCAATTTTCTGGTTAAATGGGTAATGGTCCAGAAAAGAAACATGATACATGTTGCACTCATCAGGGCCGACATAATATTTACCATGCGTGCCACCATAGATGGATCATTAACAAACTGAGTAAAGAAATTAGCTGTCAACATAAAGAATGGTGCGCCGGGAGGATGTCCTACTTCCAGTTTATAACTTGAAGTAATAAACTCACCACAATCCCAGAAACTGGCTGTGGGCTCTATTGTCATACAATAGACAACGGCTGCAATAGCAAACGCGAACCACCCCATCAGGTTGTTCACCAACTTGTACTGTTTCATTAAATATATGTTTATATTGTTACATATGCGCGGCAAAGATAGAAAACTTTAATTAAACACATGCATGTAACGCTTGTTTTCAGTCTTTTAGAGAATCAAAAAACACCCTTATTTTTATTTTTTAAATAAAATTTATATTAATAATTTTACTTTATATCTTCGTGATGATGATTCTTGATAATACGATGAGGTAGCTCTCCGTGCCCCAACAGTTCAATAGGGCATTCAAATTTAGCTTCCAACCACTCGGCAGACACTTCTGAGTCTGGGTGATAATCGAGCGTTTCATTCACGCAAGCTATTGACTTTACGTTACTTACTACCGTACCAATATCATGAGAAACGAGTATTATTGCCCGTTCTTTATTTATTTCCGAAAGGATTTCATAAAGTCTGCTCTCAAAACGTTGATCAATATATGTGTTAGGCTCATCAAGAATCACAACCTCTGGATTAGAAACAATGGCTCGTCCCAGTAATGCGCGTTGAAGTTGCCCGCCTGACAGCTGGCCTATAGCCTTTTTTTCAAGTCCCTGTAATCCCATACGACTTATAATATCAGCCACTTGAGCATGATGTTCATCTGAAAAGCTTTTTATAAATGACTTCTTGCGACTCAACCCCGAGAGAACAACATCGTAAACAGATATAGGGAACTTTTTATCAATCGCATTGTACTGAGGCAGATATCCCATAGATATATTATCTACAGGTTTTCCTTCACTATAAAAGCGAATTTCACCGCTATTAGGTTTTAGTAAACCAAGGATAAGCTTTATTAATGTAGTTTTTCCTCCGCCATTAGGGCCAATAACTCCAAGAAAGTCGTGCTTATATACACTTAGATTTACATCGCGCAGCACAATGTTACCATCATAACCAGCTGACAAATGATTTATTTCAATAATTCTATTCATCGTTTCAGGGCTTGGGCTATATGGATCATTTCTCCTTTCCAATCATAAGAAAGGGGATTTATGCTCACAATCTTTGTTCCTGTCTCTTTTGCTATAAGTTCAGCATTATTTTTATCAAATTCCTGCTGTACAAAGATCACCCGCACACCTTCTTTCTTGCATGTTTGTATCAGTTCTTTCAGGTGAGCAGGCGAAGGCTCTTTTCCCTCTTCTTCAATGCAAATTTGATGCAATCCATAATCACGGGCAAAATATGAAAGAGCCGGATGATAGATCATAAAGGATTTATCTGCATTTTTTAAAATGACTTTAAGCGTATCATCTAAGTTCTTTATCTCTTGCTTCAATTTATTACATCTCTGAATATAGTATATCTCGTTGGTTTTATCCAAAGAGCAAAGTGCTTTGCAAGTGTTATTAGCTATAATCTGTGCATTTATAGGAGAATTCCAGATATGAGGATCAATTCCTTTCAAAGAATGATTGCTTCCCTCATTATCACTGTGGTGATGATGATGACTATCCAATATTAAATTAATACCGGCAGATGTATCGAAAACAAGCATATGTGGAGCGTTTTCCTTTAAACGCTCAAACCACGTCAGTTCAAAGCCAATATATCCTATACGAAGGTAAGCTTCACTTTTATCAAGAGAAACCAATTGCGAAGGTATCGGATCATAACTTTCAGGACTTGAACCTTTGGGGACCATACTTACTACAGAAAACTTATCTCCGGCTATCTTCTCAGTAAAATAGCGCTGTGGCTCAATGGTTACAGTTAGTATCCTTTTGTTTTGTTCTTTCTTATTAGTACATCCAATAAAGGCTATACTGACTAATAAAGAGAGCATTATGAATATCTTTCTCATAAAATCATTTTAATTCTGTAATGTGCAAAAGTAATTATAATAATTGATAGTAACATGAAAAACCTTACCTTTGTTGGGAAAACAAAAGGGTCCAATTAATAATGGAAACAAAGCAACAATCACTATCATCTGAAATAGAATTAACAGCCGACGGAAGCCATACTCTTTTTGTTCCGTCCATGGATGAGCATTATCATTCTGTTAACGGGGCAAAAACTGAAGCAGAACATATATACATTAACTATGGATTAAGGGAAAGCTGTGCATCTACTCTTCATGTACTGGAAATTGGCTTTGGAACGGGTTTGAACGCATTCCTCACATTGATTGAAGCGCAAAAACTTCAAAAAAAGACTATCTACACTAGTCTTGAACTTTACCCTTTACCACTTGAGAAAGTCCAGAAACTAAATTATCCGGATGTTATCTACCCTGAATTTGCGAGTCTTTATTATAACTTGCATCGGGCAATATGGAATGAGCCATGCGAAATAACTCCTGATTTCTCTCTGCTTAAAGTAAATATTGATTTTACCCACATCGCTCATCCAGATGAATCGGCTAAATGGAGCCTTGGGAAATCAGGCAATCAGTTAGTATCTTATGATGTGGTTTATTTTGATGCTTTTGCACCGGAGAAACAACCAGAAATGTGGAGCCAGGAACTATTTGATGCCATCTATGCCTCCATGAGTCACAACGGTATATTAACCACTTATTGCGCCAAAGGAGTTATAAGAAGAATGCTTCAGTCTTCTGGATTTACGGTAGAAAGGTTGCCTGGACCTCCGGGAAAAAGAGAAGTATTAAGGGCTACCAAGTTGTAATATCGGTTAGCCAAAATATTGTGAATATAATGCTGCAATGCTGTGAGCAGCATATACCGTAAAATAAGCTATGATTATATAACGGATTAACTTTCCTACAAACATTGAAGTGGCGGTAAGAATAACGTTGCTACGCATAAAACCTAATGTCATTGCTATAATTTCACCAAACGTAGGCAGAAAGCCAAAAAAGCCCATCAATGCACCTTTACCCTGCAGGAATTTTTGCATCTTTTCAATCTTTGCATGCTTCACCTTAAAATATTTTTCCGCCCATTCTACTTTTCCTAAATAGCCAATGTAATAACAACTCATTCCTCCAACTGTATTCCCTAAAGAAGCCCATAATACAGAATAATAAGGATCAAGCCCCATTTTAATTAATACAACAAGTACTATCTCGGAAGCAAAAGGTACAATACTTCCTGCAAGCGCTGCAGAAATAAAAAGCCCGGGATATCCCCACTCTATAAAAAGCTGTTGAATTGTTGACATCATAGCATCCATAAATTATATGCAAGAAGCGCGGCCAATCCTGCTAATGAAAAAATAAAAAATATATTAGAGCTACGACTGTGTGTCAAAGCAAAAAAGTGTCCTGCAAGAAAACTGAAGCAAACTAATAGGAATGGAAATATCACCATAAAGTGCTGTCCCTGCAAGATAAGCAGCACAAGCAAACAGGTTCCCAACAATGAGAAAAAGTTTATATATGCCCTGGAACGTATTTTATCCTGCCAGCCATTAATCAAGCTATGAGCTACTGAGACAATAAATACAATAAGAATATAGCTAATAGTAGCAATTTGCCAGCCTTTCAGCGCAAGAATATTTATCGGAACAAAATTTAAAAGCTCTTGAAAAGGACGATAAAGCATTTCCATGTTATTGAAAGAAAATGCATATCCAAATAAGAACCAAAAAGGAACCGACAGACCTATCAGTCCCGCGAAAAAACTTTTAGGATTCAATGATTGGAAATTATAAGCTCCTATCAGATAAAGAGGAGCCAGAAATAACACCTGAGGAATCATTAGACTACTCAGTCCTAAAAATAGCCAAGAATAAAAGATAACACCCGAAGGTTGCGCATGCTGATATGATTGAAATAGAAAATAGATGGAACCTACCATGCAAAGTGCAGTAACAGAACCCATCTGCAATGAATAGAGTTCAGGACAAGCAGAAATTACAATAAAGTAGAACGAAGTCTGAATGGAAGCTCTAAGGCGTATAATGGCAAAAGAATTATTCAGTTCTATCAATAAATAACCAATAAATGCATGCAAAAATAGATTAATTAATAGGCTAAATGATTTTCCAAGGAAAAAGGGGGCTAACAATTGCCATACAAGAGATGAAGATTGAGAAAACACAGCCACCGGCTTTATTAAATAAACTCCAAGCCAAATAACAACAGACAATAACATTACGACAGGCAAAACAAATTTGCCTGTCGTAATTCTTTGCTGTATACGCTTCTTTATCATCATAATTTATAAATCGAATCCGATATCAGAACGAAAATATTTCTTTTCAAAATCAACTATTTTAGCTGCTGAGAAAGATTGAGCCAACGCTTCATCTTTTGAGTTACCATAAGAGCTGATAGCCAAAACACGGCCGCCATTAGTTACAACCTGTCCATCTTTCAGGGTTGTTCCCGCATGGAATACAATACTACCCTTTACCTTATCAAGTCCACTGATTGGGAATCCTTTATCATAGTGTTCGGGATATCCTCCGGAAACCAGCATTACACTGACTGCAGAACGAGGGTCTTCTTCCAAAACTTTTTCATTCAAATTTCCGGCAGCTACACCTTCAAACAGCTCAACCAGGTCACTCTTCACACGAAGCATCACAGATTCTGTTTCAGGATCTCCCATGCGAACATTATATTCTATAACCACTGGTTCACCCTTAACTTTGATTAAACCTAAGAATATAAATCCTTTGTAATCGATTCCTTCCTTAGCTAATCCTTCAACAGTTGGACGGATAATACGTTCATCAACTTTCTTCATCCATGCTGCATCGGCAAATGGAACTGGAGAAACAGATCCCATACCTCCGGTATTTAGCCCATTATCACCTTCACCAATACGTTTATAATCTTTAGCAACTGGTAATACTTTGTAATTCTTTCCATCAGAAAGGACAAAAACAGAACATTCAATTCCGCTCAGAAACTCTTCGATAACAACAGTTGCACTGGCATCACCAAACATTCCGCTCAGCATTTCCTGCAGTTCTTTCTTTGCTTCTTCTAATGTTGGTAAGATTAAAACACCCTTACCTGCACAAAGTCCGTCAGCTTTCAATACATATGGAGCCTCTAATGTTTCAAGGAAATCAAGCCCTTCCTGCAAGTTGGCAGCTGTTATGCTTTTATAACCAGCTGTTGGAATGCCATGACGCATCATAAATGCTTTTGCAAATTCTTTGCTTCCTTCCAGAGTTGCTCCCTTTTGTGAAGGTCCAATCACTGGTATTTTATTTAATTCCGGATCTTTCTGAAAATAATCATAAATTCCTTTTACTAAAGGATCTTCCGGGCCAACTACAACCATATCTACACCCTTGTCAAGAACAAAAGCTTTGATAGAAGAAAAATCATCAGCTTTCATTTCTACATTTTCCCCTACATTGCCAGTACCTGCATTTCCCGGAGCAATATACAATTTTTCTATCTTTGGGCTCTGCGCTATCTTCCATGCTAATGCATGCTCTCTTCCACCCGAACCTAGTAGTAATAATTTCATAGTTATATTGTATTATTTATTTTAGAAACTCATCAAAGTATTGAGTCATTTTGTTACTTAAGTGCACACGATCTTTACCTACAACACCATGTTCATGTCCTGGGTAGATAAATAAATCAGGGTATGTACCAGCTTCAACACAAGCTTTCATAAAAGAATAGGTGTGTTGCGGAACGCATGTGGGATCAACTCCTCCGTGAATAACAAGCAGATGTCCTTTCAGGTTTCCAGCCTTTAGTCTCATATTGGATTCTTTGTAACCTTCCGGATTACTTTCAGGTGTATCCATATAACGTTCGCCATACATCACTTCGTAATAGCTCCAGTCAATAACCGGACCGCCAGCTACTCCCACTTTGAATACATCAGGATAACGAAGCATTAGATTTGTTGTCATAAATCCACCAAAACTCCATCCATGCACACCAATACGGTTGGCATCCACAAAAGGAAGACTTTTCAGGAACTCTACACCCTTAATCTGATCTTTAGCTTCTGTCACACCCAACTGACGGAAAGTTACTTGTTCAAAATTAAGTCCGCGATTCTCACTTCCACGATTATCGACGCTGAACATTACATACCCTTTACTTGCCATATATATTTCCCACCCTCGGGCACCGCCCAGCCATGTATTATTTACAACTTGCGCATGAGGGCCACCGTATACATAAACAACAGTAGGATATTTCTTTGCCGGATCAAAATCAACTGGTTTAATCAAACGGTAATAAAGATCAGTTACACCATCTTCGGCCTTGATTGTACCCATTTCAATAGTTGGCATATTATATCCTTCATAAGGGTTGCCTGCAGTAAGTAAATTTTTAGCCTTCCCTTTATTTACATCAATCAGGTCTATGCAACGGGGAGCAGTTGTTGAAGAATATCTGTCAATAACATATTTACCCGAAGTGGAAAGTAATGTAGTATGAGTTCCTTCAACCTGAGTAACCCGTGTACGTTTACCTGTTTTTAAATTTACTTTATAAGTCTGAACCTCCAATGGACTGACTTCTGTAGATGAGATATAAATATTGTCCCCTTTTCCATCAAAACCAAGAACTTCTTTTACCAACCAATTGCCTTTAGTCAGTTGCTTTATAAGCTTACCCTCTGTATTATATAGGTATAAGTGATTAAAGCCATCACGCTGACTCTGATAAATGAATTTCGTGTTATCTCCTTTGAGAAATAATATAGGATGTTGAGGTTCCACATATTTTGAATTGCTTTCTTCTATGAGCATCTTTTCTTTTCCACCGCTCTCCACATTATAACTAAAAAGCTGTGAGTGATTCTGGTCACGGTTCAACTCAATAAAATAAAGACTTTTCTCATCCGGGCCCCATGCTATATTGGTAAAATAGCGATCCTTGGGATTCCCTGCATTAAGATAGACTGTTTTCCCGGTAGCCATATTGTAAATGCCAATAGTAACTTCATGGCTGCTCATTCCCGCCATTGGATATTTTCCTGGCTTTTCCGTAGCAATACGAGTATCTATATCAACAAAAGGATAATCGGCAACCATACGTTCGTCCATTCTATAGAATGCTAAATAGTTTCCCTTTGGGGACCAGTACGTTCCTTTTAAAATACCAAATTCGTTACGATGTACACTCTGTCCGCATACAACTCCTTTGGGTTCATTTGTTATCTGTATATTTTGCCCTTTTGAATCGGCAATATATAGATTATTATCAATGGTATAAGCTACTGAACCATTCTCTTTGCAATAATCATTATTTGCAGCGCTCTCTTTTACATTAATAACCTTCGTTATTTGATGCACACCAAAATCATAAAAAACACTTTTCTGGGGCATTTCAATCTTCATGATTTTCTTCTCAGCAAAAGGAAAAGAAACAGAATAGAAATGATGAATTTGTCCCAGTTTTTGCTCTTTCAAAGAATTATTTACCTGCTCAAGAGTTACAACTGTAGTCTCCTTATATTTATTGACAGGATTAATTGATACAACCTTATCAATATCCGGTTTCATGCAGATATCTCCCCACCATTGCAATCCATAAATATTCTCGGGAGCATGTTGTGCATAAGTAGCACCTCCCGGAATCAAATCATCAATGGAAAATGTCTTAAGATTCTTAGCTCCTGCACCTCCAAATAATAGCAAAGCTGCACCAAATGCCATCATTAACTTTTTCATTATTTTTCTACTTCTCCTTTTTTGAACTCCTTGTATTTTCCTCCGAAAATCTGATATTTTCTGAATTCACATTCCAAAGCCCCATTGAAAAGTGGTATCTTGCGGGATGGCTTCAATCCAATTTGGTCAAAACATTCTTCCCTGTAACTTAATATCCATGCATCCTGATCAGTGAAAGCATGTTTAAGACGTTCTCCAATCATTTGATATAAACCAAGTAAATCACGGGTAGAAATTCGTTCACCGTAAGGAGGGTTCATAACAATTATTGCATTTTCCTTTGGTTTCTCAAACTGCTGAAAAGGTTGTAGTTTTAAGATGATTTCTTTAGATAATCCTGCCGCTTTTACATTACGGATTGCAATCTCATTTGCCTGAGGATTATTATCAAAACCAAATATCCTATGAGTAAATTCACGTTCCTGAGAATCATCATTGTAGATATTATCAAACATTTCCTGATCAAAGTCTTTCCATCTTTCGAATGCAAATTCTTTTCTGAACACACCCGGCGCAATGTTACGAGCTATCAATGCTGCTTCAATAGGAATTGTTCCTGAGCCACACATTGGATCAATTAAATCACATTGTCCATGCCAACCGGTCATCAAAATCATACCGGCAGCAAGAACTTCATTCAGCGGAGCTTCAACAGCTTCCTGACGGTATCCTCTACGATGAAGAGATTCACCGGAAGAGTCTAAAGATAGAGTACATCTGTTTTGCGCAATATGAATGTTCAAAAGAACATCAGGTTTATTGATACGCACAGACGGACGTTTGCCATTCAACTCCTTAAAATAATCGACGATAGCATCTTTTACTTTATAGGCTACAAACTTAGAATGACGGAATTCATCACTAAATACAACTGCATCCACAGCAAAAGTTTTATCCGCATCAAGATAATCTTCCCACTTAATTTTTTTAATCTGGGAATACACTTCGTCGGCATCTTTCGCATTAAATTGTTTGATAGGTTTCAAAATACGAATTGCTGTACGCAAACAAAAGTTTGCACGATACATCATTTCCTTATCACCGGTAAAGGATACCATTCGTCTGCCTATCTGTATATTATCAGCTCCAAGGTTAGTTAATTCTTCTGCTAAAACCTCTTCCAATCCTTGGAAAGTTTTTGCTATGAGTTCAAATTGCATATATATTATTTAAAATTATTTCTTGGCTTTTGTTTGCACGATCCTTGCTCCTGCCGGCACATCTTCAGTAACCCAGATGTTTCCACCTACAGTGGCACCTTTTCCGATTGTAATTCGTCCAAGGATAGTAGCATTAGAATAGACAATTACATCGTCTTCCAGGATTGGATGACGTAATATTCCTTTTATAGGATTCCCCTCTTCGTCAAGAGGGAAGCTTTTGGCTCCAAGTGTTACGCCCTGATAGAGCTTCACATTCTTGCCAATAATACTGGTTGCACCAATTACCACACCTGTTCCATGATCAATAGTGAAATGAGTTCCTATTTCTGCAGCAGGATGAATATCAATACCTGTTTCAGAATGTGCCATTTCTGTAATGATACGAGGAATCAATGGCACATCAAGCTTTACCAATTCATGTGCGATTCTATAATTTGTGATTGCTTTAATAGCAGGATAACAGCAAATCACTTCTCCAAAACTTTGTGCAGCCGGATCTCCATTATATGCAGCTTCCACATCTGTAGCCAATATACGGCGCAATTGAGGAAACTTGCCAATAAGCTGGGCAGCAAGTTTAGCAGCTTTTTCATGTTTCACTTCCGTATCCTCTTCACACTCTTCAGAGGAGCTAAAACAAAGACCTGCCATAATTTGCTTTGTCAGCAAACCAAATAGCTTTTCTATATTTACTCCGATGTGATAATTGATTGTACGGCTGTTTATCGTTGAGTTTCCGAAATAACCAGGAAAAAGAATTGCTCGTGAAAGCTCAATAATATCTTGCAGTATTTTAGCCGAAGGCAGTGGTTCTCCGTCTTTATGCTGGTGCATTAAACCTTTATATGATTCGCTTTCCGAAAGCTCATCAACAGTTTGTGTCAGAATGTGAGTGAAATTCATTGGGCTCATAAGTCAATCCCTACTATTTAAACTGCACAAAGGTAGGAATTATTGCCAATAATACAATGGATTAGCTCTTAAATCTTCTGATTTATAAGAGTTGATTGCTTTTTGAGGCATGAATATCCAACTAAAATTCACCGGCTACTTAAAATATAGAGTTGGACGAAATACTATTTCTCTGTTTATGAGGATTGGCTAAAGAATTAAATTAGTAAATCTAAAACTTCCATCCAGCGACTTTTGCAAACAAACAAGAATAGAAAAAGCCGATAACCAAACACCTTTAAAAGGTTATTGATTACCGGCTTTCATTTTGTGTATATTATTCACAGTGTGTGACAAATATAGATTAAATAGTTCTTTTATATGTCCCGGCATAAAATTTAGCACCCCCATCTACAATGGGTTTCAGAAGAGACACCCTTTACACCCCCCTAAAAACAACCTTTTGTTTTTCTGTTTTTTAAGAGAAAAAGTGATCAAAAAGCAAAGACATAGTAAACAACTGATATTCTTTTCATTAGATCAATATAAAGATCAAATCCAGCTTCTACATTATCAAAACCACACTCGTAAAATCGTACAGATATTTTACGCTTCTGCGAGCATTCCTTTTAATGTTGCAGAACTTGCTTCATTAATGGTTACTTTAACAAAGTCACCAATCTTATGGCCTCCTTTATCAAAAACCACCACACGATTTTGTTCTGTTCTACCAAAAAGCTGTTCACGCGAGCGTTTGGAAACACCTTCTACCAAAACCTCGTAAGTTTTACCAATGCAACGTTTATTGCTTTCAGCAGATAATTTATTTTGTAATTCGATGATTTCATTCAAACGAGCCACTTTTACCTCTTCAGGCACATTGTCTTCTAAATGCTTAGATGCGTAAGTTCCGGGTCTTTCTGAGTATTTAAACATAAATGCAGAATCGTATCCACAAGCTCTCATAAGAGACAGAGATTCCTGATGATCTTCATCTGTTTCGGAGTGGAATCCAGAAAATATGTCAGTAGACAATCCACAATCAGGAATAATTCGTTTGATGGCAGCTACTCTTTCAAGATACCATTCGCGGGTATACTTTCGGTTCATTAAATTCAGGATTCTTGAACTTCCACTTTGAACCGGCAAATGAATATGCTTACACACATTTGGAACCTGAGCAATCACTTCCAGAGTTTCATCACTCATATCTTTCGGATGAGAAGTTGTGAAACGAACACGTATGCCAGGAACAGCTTCGGCAACTGTGCGAAGTAAAGCAGGGAAAGTAATTTCCTTACCATCTTTTTCAAAGCAGTATGAGTTCACATTTTGTCCCAAAAGAGTAACTTCCTTATACCCCTTTAATGCTAAATCACGTACTTCATTAAGAATACTTTCCACATCCCTGCTGCGCTCACGACCACGGGTGTAAGGCACAATGCAATAAGTACAGAAATTATTGCATCCTCGCATAATAGAAACAAAACCGGAAATATGATTCCCACAAATACGGGAAGGGATCACATCACGATAGGTTTCTGTGGCAGAAAGTTCTACATTCATAGCTTTCTCACCAGCTTCTACAGAGGCAACCAATTCCGGTAAAGTAAGATAAGCATCCGGTCCTACAACAAGATCAACATGATGATTTTCAATCAGATCATCCTTCACCCTTTCGGCCATACAACCCAGTACACCAACAATCAGGTTTTTCTTTTTCTTCTTTAACGAATAAAAAAACTCCAGACGATTCAAAATCTTCTGTTCTGCATTGTCGCGGATTGAGCAGGTATTCATAAACACAGCATCAGCCTCGTCCAAGGTTTCACACGCAGAATACCCGGCCATCTTCATAACTGATGCAATTACTTCACTATCTGCCACATTCATCTGGCAGCCGTACGTTTCGATAAACAATTTCTTGTTTTCCAAAACAGTTGCAGATTTAAAGTCTACTCCTGTTAATTCATCCATAATCTTTTAATTTTAAATTCGGATTGCAAAGATAGATGTTCTTTATTAATTAGCGGTGAATTGCATCAAAAAAAGCGCATAAACTTACATTTTATAAGGATTCCATATAATTATTGTTAAGTATATATTCTTTTTATTTCAAATAGTTACAGTCTATAAATATTGGTTCTACTAAATTACATCAAGAGGCAGCGAATGATAATACTTTGTTAAGGTTTAGGTTAAATAATACCAAGGGGAAGGGTAAAGACACCCTTTTTTCGTACAGATTGCTATTTACTATCAATTTAAATTCATATCTTTGGCAGACAATTTATTAGCTAACCCATGAAAGATACTCTTCAATATATAATTGTTATTATTGCTGTTATTGTAGCTATAATAAACAAGATTCGAAATCAAGAAAAAGCTGATGGAAATCCAAAAAACAAAAAACCAGTTTTAGATTCAACAGAAAATAAAAAGACAAGCTCACTTCCCGGAGATTGGGAAAAATGGTTTAAGGAAAGCGAAGAAGAAGTTCAGCCAGTAAAGCAAGAACCTGTCGTTGTGGCCATTCACCCCCAAACAATCCATTCAGATCTGAATAGAAAAAATAAGTCAGTAGTGGAAACAAATAACAAAGAGCAAATCAAAGCTCAAAATATAGATGAGCATTCAAATTGCGAACCGGAGATTCAACTCAACTCGATAGAAGAGGTGCGCAAGGCAATAATCTATTCAGAGATAATCCAAAGAAAATACTAAAAAAAAGAATTTAATTCTAATTCGAAATTATACTATTTGAAAACTATGTCATTAAAGTTTATTACCGCAGAAGAAGCTGCAAGCTTCGTTAAAGATGGAGATAATGTTGGTTTCAGTGGATTTACACCAGCAGGAGCTCCCAAAGTTATCCCACCCGCATTGGCAGAAAGAGCAATAGCTGAACACGCCAAAGGCAATCCTTTCAAGATTGGAGTACTTACCGGAGCATCCTCAGGAGATTCTCTTGACGGTGCACTAACTCGTGCCAATGCCATCAGATTCCGTGCACCCTACCAAACGAACAAGTCTATGAGAACTGCCATTAATAATGGTCAGGTTGAATATCAAGACCTTCATCTTTCTGAAATGGCACAACAGGTTCGCTATGGTTTCATGGGAAAAGTAAATGTAGCAATTATTGAAGCTTGCGAAGTGACTCAGGACGGCAAAATATATCTGACCACCGCTGGTGGAAATGTTCCTACGTTCTGCCGCCTGGCCGATAAAATTATTATTGAGCTAAACAGCCACCACAGCAAAGGCTTAATGGGCATGCATGATATGTATGAACCTTTAGATCCTCCTTACAGAAGAGAGATAGCTGTTTATACTCCTTCAACCCGCATTGGCCTTCCATACGTACAAGTTGATCCGGCAAAAATAGTGGGAATTGTTGAAACTAACACCCCTGACGAAGCACGTGGATTTGTAGATGCTGACGAAATAACTACTCAGATTGGTGCTAATGTAGCATCCTTCCTGGCACGTGAACTGAAATCCGGCCGCATACCTTCTACTTTCCTTCCACTTCAGTCGGGTGTAGGTAATGTAGCTAACGCTGTGTTAGGAGCTTTGGGACAAGATAAGGATGTTCCCGCATTTGAGATGTATACAGAAGTTATTCAGGATTCTGTTATTGATTTAATGTTGCAAGGAAGAATCAAGTTCGGAAGCTGCTGTTCCTTGACTGTTACTGACGAATGCCTTCAAACTATTTATAATAATATAGATTTCTTCAAGGACAAAATTGTTATGCGTCCTGCTGAGATTTCAAATAATCCTGAAGTTATCCGCCGATTAGGAGTGATAAGCATCAACACAGCTATTGAAGCGGATATTTATGGTAATATAAACTCTACTCACATTAGCGGAGTAAAGATGATGAATGGTATTGGAGGTTCGGGGGACTTTACCCGCAACGCCTACATGTCAATATTTACTTGTCCATCTGTTGCTAAGGGAGGAAATATCAGCGCTATTGTTCCGATGGTATCTCACCAGGATCACAGCGAACATTCCGTAAATATTCTTATTACTGAACTAGGAGTAGCCGATCTTAGAGGTAAAAGTCCTGTTCAGAAAGCACAGACTATCATTGAAAACTGTGTACACCCTGATTACAAACAACTTCTTTGGGATTATATCAAATTAGCTGGTACAGGACATACTCCTCACCGCATTGATGCAGCTCTTGCTTTCCATGCTGCATTAGCAAAGACCGGAGATATGAAAAATGTAAACTGGGCTGATTACGAGAAATAAAAAGAAAGATTATATTGAAAAGGCTGCTTACCACACAATGGATAAAGCAGCCTTTTTATTTTTAATCAGAGATTTTATATATAAAAATTCATCATGAGAGCAGAGTTAGCTTACTCGCAAAGCAATTCACACACTTTATCTTGAAATACTCTTGCCTTTGCACCCTCCATTACGTTCTGGTTTATAATTGAAAAGGCGATAAGATGTCCGTTAGATGCAGTAGCATAACCGGCCAATGAGCTAACGCCTGTTACTGATCCTGTTTTGGCATGCACATTTTTATACGAATTACCTTGCTTCATCCGCCCGCCGAGTGTGCCATCAACACCTGCAATGGGAAGAGCCGGATACAGTTCATTAAATATCTGCTTTTGTGAATAGGCATATTTCAGGTAAGCTACCAAAAGTTCCGGTGAAACGTAATTATATAGAGAAACCCCGCAACCGTCCACTATATTATAATCTTTAGGATTAAATCCCAGTTCTGAGATAACCCGTTGAATAACCTTCACACCCTCTTCACGACTCAGGTGTTTCTTAGCAGATTCTTTAGCGGCAGTGTTGTAGAGAATTGCTTCTGCAGAAAGATTATCGCTATTTTTCATGGCCCGTTGCAATACCAGACTAAATGGGTGAGAAAGGCTAGCAAGGAAAACGGCGGATGAATCTTTAGGAAGTTCTCCATACATATAATCAGTAAACTGAATGCCTTTCTCTTTGGCTCTCTCTGTAAAGGTATGCATAAAGAAATCGGCTGAATTTACAACTGTGATCCGTTCACGCTTTGTTGTCTCTACATTCCCCGTTACCAGAATATTATTCTTATTATTCATCCAGTCGCGGGTAACATCAAGGCTCTTCACTTCAGGGTTATTACTGACAGTCTGGTTTTTCAAGCTATAATAAGACGAAGCCGGTACACAAACAATCTCTGCCTGCGAACCTTTCTTGCCCGGAGTTGCATATATTTCCACATATCCCTTCTGAAACATTAACGGAGAAATCTTTGGCTGAAAATAATAGGGCGCGTCATCCCATGACCAACCTGCACCCCAATAAAGCGAATCTGTCATTGAAACATCTGCAATAAGCTTTCCTGATACTTTTTTAATGCCCGACTGACAAAGCATCCTCACTAGTCCATTCATGCTGGGATCAATAAACTCAGAATCGAGCCCGCCTACTACATACAGATCTCCGTTCAAAGTTCCGTTTTGTATCTCACCGGTATAGTAAAGAGAGGTTGAGAAATGGTGGTGCGGACCAAGAACAGAAAGTCCGGTAATTACTGTTATAAGCTTTTGAACGGAAGCCGGACGATAGAGTTTAGTATTCTGATAAGTATAAAGCGGCTTATTATCCGTAAGATCGTACACGGAAATACCAACTTCAGACGTTTTCAGAATTTCCTCTTCCAGAAGTTTGTCCAGCTTCTCCTTAATTCCCGACTGAGCAACTAAAGTTATGGGACATAAAATGATAAAGAATAATATAGAAAAAGTTTGTTTCATTATAAAGCCTCCCGAAATATTTCACCTACCGTAGGATGAGGAAAAACAATACGTTTCCATTCCTCGGTTTTTAATCCCAGTTCCACAGCCATCACAGCAATGGTTATAATCTCTGAAGCCGGATTTCCATACACATGAACACCAAGGATTGAATCGTCCTGGCCAACCAGCATTTTGCATAAACCATTGACTCCTTCATTTTCGGCAACAAATCTTCCGGAGAAAGCCATTGGAAGTTTTATCGTTTTATAAGCAACTCCTTCCGAAAGCAGACTTTCTTCAGTCTGTCCCACTCCGGCAATTTCAGGATTGGTATAAACCACACCCGGAATTGCTTTGTAACTCATGCTATCTTCTTTGCCAAGAATATGATGAACAGCGACTTCGGCTTCGCGAACGGCAGTATGTGCAAGAAGAGAAAAGCCTGTAAGATCGCCACACACATAAACTCCTTCGAGAGAAGACTGCATGTGTTCGTCTACTTTTATGCACCTGCGTTCTGTTTTCTCCAGAGAAAGATTTTCCAGCCCGAAACCTTCGGTCACCGGTCGGCGGCCAACGCTCATCAACAGTTTTTCGGCTACTAGAGTTCCGCTGCCTTCACTGTTCTCAAATAAAATAACCGTTCCTTGCTCTGCATTTTCAAAAGCTATGACTTTGGTACTCAGCAGGAACTTAATTCCTTTTTTTGCATAATCAGCTCTGAGCAGAGCGGAGAGTTCCCTGTCCATTCCACCAAGAATTTCGTCGAGCATCTCAATAACTGTAACTTCTACTCCAAGACTATTGAAGAAAGAGGCAAACTCCATTCCGATAACTCCACCGCCGATAACGACCAATGAGGAAGGAAGATCTTTGTTGTCTAATGCATCGCGATGAGTCCAGTAAGAGATCTTATCTACACCCGGAATAGGAGGAACAAAAGTTTCGGAACCGGTACAAATAATCAGCTTATTGCATTCATAATTTTCACCGTTACATTGTACTGCATTCTTATTGACTATGGTGGCTTGTCCTGTTATTATGGTAACATTATTACTTGTCAACTTAGACTTTACGCCCAACACAAGTTTACGCACCACTTTGGATTTACGGGCTATAATCTTTGGAAGATCAAAAGAAACCTCAGGAACCGTAACTGCATATTTTGAAGCATGGCGTGCATAATCATATACCTTTGCGGAATAAAGCAAAGTCTTGGTAGGAATACAACCTTCGTTCAGACATACTCCACCTAAGTTTTGCTTTTCAAAAAGAGCCACATTTAATCCTGCCTTTCCTGCAGCTTCGGCAGCCGTATATCCGGCAGGCCCTCCTCCGATAATAATTACATCATATTTCATAGTTTTGTCAATAAATAGGTTCATTCTTCATTCTTTCAATAACTCTAATAATTCCGTTTGCCTATCTGGAAGCAAAGAATAGTATCTGTTATCATGTTTAATCAATATGAATTTTGTTACAGCTATCCCGGCAATCTTCAACATAAACATTTCGTCAATTAAAGTTATTTCGTCAATAGGAATAACTTTCTTCGTGGAAAACCTTCCCTTGGAAATAATAAGGATGTGATCAGGGGTTACTGTATAAACCGTATAAATTATCTTATCAATCACATAAACCAGAAACAAAATATATAAGCCCCCGAAAATAAAGTTTCCATCCATAAAAATAGCAACTAACATTGCCAGTAACAAAATGATATACAGATAATGGTACCAAACTATCCGTGCACGATATATTCTATTCATATTGTAAACTATTGAGGCTGCAATTTACTAAATTTATTAATTATTGAACTGGAAAAGTACAATTAAAAAAGTTATTTTGTAGCTTTGTATTCTCTAAACAGATACAGTTATGATTAAGAAGTTTGATTTCTTAGTAATCGGTTCAGGTATTGCCGGTATGAGTTTTGCCCTTAAAGTGGCACACAAAGGTAAGGTCGCACTTGTTTGTAAGACCACATTGGAAGAAGCAAACACCTATTTTGCACAAGGAGGGGTTGCTTCCGTAACAAACACACTAGTAGATAATTTCGAGAAACATATTGAAGACACGATGATTGCCGGCGATTGGATCAGCAACCGAGCGGCTGTTGAAAAAGTGGTTAGAGAGGCTCCGGCTCAGATAAAGGAACTGATTAGCTGGGGAGTGAACTTTGATAAAACTGAAAAGGGAGATTTTGATCTTCACCGTGAAGGCGGTCACTCTGAATTCCGTATTCTTCACCACAAAGACAACACAGGTGCAGAAATTCAGGATAGCCTTATTCAGGCTGTGCAACAACATCCCAACATTACGGTTTTCGAAAATCATTTTGCTATTGAGATTCTTACGCAGCACCATTTGGGAGTAACGGTTACCCGCCAGACTCCGGACATTAAATGCTACGGAGCTTATATATTAGATCAAAAAACAGGTAAGGTAGATACATATTTGGCCAAAGTTACTTTAATGGCTACCGGCGGTGTAGGAGCTGTTTATCAGACTACAACCAATCCATTGGTAGCAACCGGAGACGGTATTGCAATGGTTTACCGTGCAAAAGGAACGGTAAAAGAGATGGAGTTCATCCAATTCCACCCAACTGCTCTTTATCACCCGGGAGATCGCCCTTCATTCCTCATTACTGAAGCGATGAGAGGCTACGGAGGGGTACTTCGTACCATGGACGGAAAAGAGTTTATGCAGAAATATGACGAACGCCTGTCCCTTGCCCCGCGTGATATCGTAGCAAGAGCCATCGATAATGAAATGAAAAACCGTGGAGATGACCATGTTTATCTGGATGTTACTCATAAAGACCCGGAAGAAACCAAGAAACATTTCCCCAATATATACGAAAAGTGCCTCAGTCTGGGCATTGACATTACCAAAGATTATATTCCTGTTGCTCCGGCAGCTCACTACTTATGTGGTGGTATCAAGGTAGATCTTGATGCTTGTTCATCAATTGACAGACTTTATGCCGTTGGAGAATGTTCATGCACCGGCTTACATGGTGGAAATCGTCTTGCATCAAACTCACTGATTGAAGCTGTAGTATATGCCGATGCCGCAGCAAAACATAGTCTGAACGTTATTGATCAGTATACCTATAACGAGGAAATTCCTGAATGGAACGACGAAGGAACCCGTTCACCGGAAGAGATGGTGCTTATTACTCAAAGCGCCAAGGAAGTGGGCCAGATTATGAGCACCTATGTGGGTATTGTTCGTTCTGATCTCCGTTTGAAACGTGCATGGGACCGCCTTGATATTATTTATGAGGAGACTGAAAGCTTGTTCAAACGTTCAAAGGCATCAAAGGAAATATGTGAACTCAGAAACATGGTAAATACAGGTTATCTTATCATGCGACAGGCTATGGAACGCAAAGAGAGCCGCGGTTTGCATTACACCATAGATTATCCTCACGCAAAAAAATAAGCTTGCGGGGATAAACTGGATTTGTAAAAGTCTAAAGATGGATTATAAAAAGCAATAACCTTGCATCCCGAAAGATTGGAAGAGTTTTGCAAATAACCGGTGAATAATAAATAAATCCTTGTACAAAACAATGTATTCTTCTGTACAAAAGAATGAATTGTTTTGTACAAAAGATTGTTTTCTTTTGTACAAGAATATAATAATATGCCCCGGAACATTAACAAACGCGTCCTTATATCTGTGACAAACGACCTTATTACTGACCAAAGGGTTGGTAAAGTTTCGGCATCGTTGCAAAAGAACGGATATGATGTACTCTTGATTGGCTGTATAAAAAAGGGCCATACTCCATTAAAAAGACCTTATCAGACCTACCGCTTTAACCTGTTTTTCAAAAAAAGATTTATTTTTTATCTGGAGTATAACCTTCGCTTACTGTTTGTGCTGCTCTTTAAGCGCAAAGACATACTGCTTTGTAACGACACCGATGCCTTGCCAGCCAATTTCATAGCCAGTAAGTTGTGCAGAGTTCCCTTGATTTTCGATGCACATGAGCTCTTCCCCGAAGTACCCGAACTGGTAAAACGTCCGCAAGTAAAGAAGATATGGGAAAAGATTGAGGATATCATCTTTCCCCACCTGAAGTATTCCTATACCGTTTGCGAATCCATAGCAGAACATTACAAGAAGAAATACGGCATTACAATGGGGGTTGTCCGCAACATTCCCAATAAAACAGATAACAATACTACGATAAATAACAATCAAAGGAAAGCGTTGGAAGCTCTGCCTTCGCTTGAAGGAAAGAAGCTTCTGTTATACCAGGGAGCTGTGAACGTGGGACGTGGTGTAGAATGGATTATCAATGCCATGCCCTATCTTGATAACTGCATACTTTGCATCTGTGGTGAGGGCGATTTATTCCATGAAATGCAGGCACTTGCAAAGGAAAAACAACTAGAGAAGAAAGTAATTTTCACCGGAAGACTTCCTTTTGAGGAACTTAATCAATATACTGCATTAGCCGATCTAGGATTTATTCTCCTGGAAAATATGGGATTAAGCTACTACTACTCTTTACCCAACCGGGTATTCGATTACATGAAGTACGGAGTGCCTGTTCTGGCATCAAACTTCCCCGAGATTGCACGTATAGTAAAGCCTTATCATACAGGCAAACTAATTTCTCACTACGAACCTGAATATCTGGCTAAGATAATTCTTGAAATGCTTACAGAATGGGAAGATAAATCTACTTATAAACAACGTTTAAATGAATTATCCAAAGAGTTTTGCTGGGAAAACGAAGAACAAGTATTACTGGAAATTGTGAGAAGAGCAAAATAAAAAAAAAGAAAGCCGTCTATAGTTTCATTCTATTCAGAAGAAAACTAAGACGACTTTCACACCACTAATCAACTAATTAAACTATAAGGAACTCTATCCTTTTAACCAAAAATTAAATTCATAAACATCAGAACGGGTAGCTACCGGCAGCAGCACCTTGTACAAGACCATTAAGTGCTTTTGTATCTTCTACCACTGTTGTTGTGCGGTTAAATATACCACACCCCTTATCACCAGTCCCACCATTATCCCAATAGAAAGGAACAATACCATAATTTTTTGCTTGTTCCGTTACATACTTTAAATAATAAGCACGAGAATCCAAATGATGAGTCAAAGCATCGCCTGCAAGAGATAACCTACGAGTTGGAGAATATTCACCTAGAATAACCGGATATCCCTTATCTATAAAATTCGTTTTCATTTTAGCAAACTGAGTTATTACATGATCTTCTTCACCCCAGGTTGCAGCTCTTCCTGCCAATGCACCAGTAGCATATTGGTGATAATCGGCTCCCCAAAAAACAAAATACTTACCCCAGGTTGCATCACTTTCCAATATACAAAACTGCGACGGATCATAATAATGAACTTCAACCATTAATCTATTCTGAACTTTATCTGTAGATACTTTTAAATAAGAGACTGCCTGGTTAATATCTGTACTAAATGCCTGAATAAGAAGGTTACGATAAGCATTCCTCCCACCAGTAGAACGTACTGCATCTACAAAAGTCTGATTGTAAGACATCTGAACATTATAATTATCCTGAGTCGGTGTACCACCAACATCACCCATATTTACTTCATTTGTTCCGGCAAAAAGAAGATGTTCATCGTAATCCCTGAAATAAACAGCTATTTGTTCCCATATTGCTTTTTCTTTCTTCGTAACCTCTGCCTGTTTTGCAAGAGTAGGATTGTTATCCAGCCACCCACCATCTGTATGAATATTTAAAATGGCATACATATCATTGGAAACACAATAATCAACAACCTCTTTTACCCTTGCAAGCCAAAAATCTTTAATCTTATAATTTGTTGTATTTTCAAGATATCTGTTCCATGCACAAGGTATTCTCACGGCATTAAAACCAGCGGCTTTCACTGCATCTATCATAGCCTTAGTAACCTTAGCATTACCCCAATCTGTTTCGCCACTGGCAACAGACCCTGTTGTAGTAGCACTTGTAGATTCAAGTGAATTTCCTATATTCCAGCCTAAGTATATTTTTTTGGCAAGCACAAAAGCATCACTCTCCATTCCAGTTTTTACAGCAGGAACAGATAAATCTCTACCTGCCTGATTAACAGTAACCGTCTCTGTTAAACCAGCCATGGTGAACGTAATTGTTCCTGTCCTCGAAGAAATTCCGGGATTTGCAGTAATAGTAAAGTTTTCAGTGACATTGGAAACGGCACGGCTTTTAGTACTCTTGGTTATCCAGTCCTGATTAACCGTTATTGTATGCGCAGCAGTAGTCTGCAATTCAACAGTAATCTGCCCGCCATCAGCAGAAACATCGAATTCGCTTTTCTTCACCACTAACAAATTAGTTAAGGCCTGCGTTACTTTTACCTGTTTAGAAAGAGAACCAGCTGTAATGGTAATCACAGCATCGCGGTTATCATTTGTAGTATTCTCTGTAACGTTGACAGTTATTTGTTTGGTACCAGCTTCTCCGGAAGCAGGAGTCAGTGTGCACCAGGTTTGTGAACTGGAAACTGTCCATGGCACATTTGATTTAATTGCCAGCATAGATGTTCCACTACCTTTAGCAAGGATAAGTTCTTCTTTTGCTAGTATTAATTCCGGATCTATCTCTGATTCATTTTTAGAACAAGAAAATAAAACTGTCAGAAGCATTAAAACTAAAGGTGACAAATATCGTTTTAAATATCTCATAGTATAATTTATAAAGTTAACTTTGGTAGCTTTCAGTAGAAAGCCTGTTAGTATGAAACAAACTATTTCTTATAACACAACTCGTAGAATTTCTTTTTTTCGATTGGATTCAGCTGAGCTTTTTTCAAGCTTTGCTGATATTCAAGTACTTTTTCTCCTCTTGTCTGAGCAATCTCCATAAATGATTTATCCTTTGTCAATTGAGGATCTTTCTCTATTTTATCAGCGTATTCCTTCAATGCAGCTAATGCTGTTTCAAACTCCAGCAATAATTTCTCATTGTCTTTCATATTGAATGTCTTTTTTGACATCTCAATGCATGCCTTTTCCATCTTAGCTGAATATTCTTTTGATTTTGCAAAATTAGAATCCTTAGCAGCTTTTTCCTGAAGTTCCTCAGCCGAATTATAGACATTCTCGAACTGTTCCTTTTTCTGTTCCTCCTGTGTCTGTTTCTTGTTACTGCAAGAACTCACCAATATACAACAGAGAACAATAAATATAAATGAAAAAGTCTTCATAATTTTAAAATTAAAAAGGGAGGTTGTCTAAACTGTTCAAGACAACCTCCTTTTATAGACAGGTTTAATTAGCTAAAACAAAATGGAATCCTAATACTTCATCTTTAGCATCGCCGGCAGCTGTTGAATTAGAAACAGCACCTAGCCAGAAACCATTTTGATTAATATTACTAAGACTTGAACCTCCATGAGATACAAAAATCCATTCATTCGTACCAAGAGGTTTTGTCCAATTAGCACCTTTTGAATTAGTAGTATTTACCCATGATGCTGGACTGCCAGTATAATTCACAAGTGGGAATTCAAATGTAAGTGATGGAATATCAGGGTTTATTGTCACTTTGCCTGAGACAGTATATCCAGCAGTAGTGATATTTCCAGCTGCATCTCTTAAGTCCTGAGTCAAAGTAACTTTTATATCAGAACCGGCTGCTTCAAACTTCAGACTTGCACTTTTAGCAATGTTACTGGTAGCTTCATTCCAAACCCAACTGTTTGAAGTGAAATCAGTCCCAAAGGTAGAAGCACTTGTCCATCCACCAGTTAAATCAAAATTCAACCAATCAATAAACCAAGCTGTATCTGGTTTAAAAGTTTTGCCAATAAGTGCTTTTTTCCATGCGGCCAAAGGATCAACAGCCGAACTTCCTAATTGAGGAATCAAATGATAAACCATGTATTCTGGTTTAACCGCATCGCGTACACCAACCCACATACCGGTAACACTGCCCGATGCATCTTTTTCAATCTTAGTTATACGCCACTTGTTATCTGTTGAAGTCTTTAAGGTAACCCAACCGCCACAAATTACAAAGTTAGGAGTAACACCTGTAAAAGTATAGTAGCCTTTATTATCCAATGCATAACTACCTTTTGTAGATGTTCCATCAGGAGCAACATAAGTAGCTGAGTTATCATCAGAATTAAGAGTCAACGAGAAGTTAGCAAAATTGCTGGCAGCTGCCGCATTGTATCCTGTCCAACTATCGTACTTATCAGCAGAAGTCCAGCCCGCATTCATCAATGAACCATCAAGGTTTGCCCAGTTAAATGGAGTTTCAGAAGAAAGAACCCATTTAACAGATTTATTCACAGTCTGTGAAATATCTGTCTGCCAGCCATCAGGTAATGTAGGTTCTGGCTCTTTTACTACAGGAGGAGTCCAGTTATCTTTATAATCTTTAGATATATAGTTGTAAACAACTCCCGCAGGATCAACAATTATCTGCATTGCGTCTTTAGTCAAATAGATGATACGGAATTCTGTTGCAGCTTTTACATCACCATCACGACTAGTATCATGTAATGGATAAGCACCAGTAAACTTTATTGAATGCTTATCTGTATCAAGCATATATTGTCCTGTACTTTTGCCTAAACCATAAGCATCCTGATCAACAATTAAATTGGCACCACCTTTCAGGTTGAAAGTCATTGTACCAAAGTCTGCTTTAGCACACATCCAACTATTTCCTGGATAATCAGCAAGCCAATACCATGTAGCAGCACCGTCTGTCAGATTAGGAGTTTTTGCTTTCTTCGCATCCCATACAAAACTTTCATTAGTGTTACCATCAAGATAAGACTCTCCAGTTGGATAATGAAGATTATCCCAAGTATAATTCTTTGTGAAGAAGTAAATAGGAGCTTTAAAATAACGTGATGTTCCCTCTGCATCCAGATCAAGATACCATGTTTTCTCTTTTCCAGCACCACCTGAAATTAAAGTCCACATTTCATCACTCACAAAATCAGCATACATATTATCAACTACAAAAGTTGTTTTAGCACCGTAAACTACACCACCACGAGTCTCTACACCAAATTGCACCTCATAAGTTCCTGCAAAAGGTATTTTCAAGGTTACTTTCTGATCCTGACTACGTCCTTGTGGATGGTTCCATAACGGGGTATAGTCACTTCCCATCAGACTCGTCAAATAAACAATATTTGGATTTGTCGCATCATGCTCAATCTTAAAAGCAATGCCTTCTACCAAGTCTTCAGCCTTTACATCTTTTGCACCCAAAGAAAAGTCCTCAGGTGAACAAGATGTAAACATCATTGTCACTATGGTCAACAAAGAAAATAGTTTTAATATCTTATTCATAATAGTATCTTTTTAAAGTTTATTTCCAACCATCATTTTGTTTCAGTACACCGTTGGACAGCGTTATCTGAGTATTAGGTATCTGCATGAAACCCCTAGTTTTAGTAATATTTTCAGCAGTAATTATAACTGTATCATCAGCTTTTCCACTCAATACCTTTTGAGTCTGAGCAATTGTGGAAGCTGCAGTACTAAGTCCCTGACGAAGCAAATCCCAATAACGAAGTCCTTCAAAAGCAAACTCAAAGCGACGTTCTTCCAAAATATCAGCATTTGTAACCGAAGTTTTAGCAGTTAATCCAGCGCGGGTATGCACCATGTTATAATAGTTAAGAGCATTAGTTGAACCTAATTCAGCAGCCATAAGCAATATGTCAGCATAACGAATTACTACGAAATCCTGGTCTTGAGAAATCTGGAAATCTTTTTCGCCGCCAGTATCAGATGTTCCATCAGGTAAAGCGGTAGGAGTATATTTTTTAACTGTATAACCGGTATATTCGCGTTGATCCTTCATATCAAAAGTACTCTCAATACCTTCACCTGCTATATCAATTACAGAAGCTAACTTACGAGTATCACCAGCTGCATAAGCACTCATTAATTTAGGATTAACAGTACAAGCTCCCCATCCTTTTCCATAAGGAGACCAGTTAGTATTACGCATACCCATCATTACTAACCAACGGTTACCATCTACCATACCGCTATAATTTTGGGTGTTGTTAAACTTCTGAGCAAAGACTGTTTCTTTATTTCCTTTACCAGCATAACCTGATTTATCTAACGTGTTGGCTGTTTTATTAGCAATATAACTTGCTGCGGGCCAAAGAGATTTAAAATCTGTAACAAGACCAAATTCATTACTGCTAATTATATCTTCCAAGCCAGCCAGAACTTCTGCTTTGGTTACACCCAGATCATCTTTACCATAATAACCTGTATAGAATAAATAAACACGTGCCAACATCGCTTCTGCAGCATATCGGGTTACACGTCCGTCATTTGCAGAAGCATTAGCCTTAGGATAAGCACTGGCAGGGATATTTGCAGCTGCAAATTTCAAGTCTTCAACAATCAGTTTATATGTTTCAATAGGTTCAGCTTGTTCAACATTTGCTGTTGTTGGTTCAGTCAACAATGGCACTTTTTCAAAAAGACGAACTAAATCAAAATACTCAATAGCACGCAGAAAACGGGTCTCACCTTCAATGCGATTGCGAGTTGCAGTTACTGTTGCCTCATCTGTTGATTTCCATGAAGCAATATTTGGTAATTTAAGCAGCAATGTGTTGCAGCGGAAAATACCTGCATAATAATCACCCCATGTTCCGTTAAATATGTTATTGTCTGAAGGTGACTGTGTAATATCAAACCGATCTAAAGCCTGATAAGCACGACCATCAGTATTTCCTGTTCCACCAAAGCAGTTGTCGGAAAGAACTTCAGAAGTTATATAAAATGATTGATTTCCATTGGAAGATGTACGTTGATAACCATCATAGCAACCAACCAACGCCATCTCTGCATCAGCTTCTGTTTTATAAAAGTTCTGGTCAAGAATGGATGTCTGCGGTTCTACATCCATAAAACTTTCGGAGCAAGAAAAGAAACTAATACTTAATGCTCCTAATGCCAGTATATTTAATTTGAACTTATTCATAATTATTCGTTGTTTTAAATATTAGAATTTAAGATTAACACCAAACAGATAAGTTCTTGGGCGTGGATAATAACCTAAGTCAATACCTGATACCCATTTATCTGTTCCATAACCAATTTCAGGATCCATTCCATCATATTTGGTAAAAGTAAATGCATTTTGCACGGAAGCATAAAGTCTGCACTGGCTAATAAATTTGGATTTAATCAACTTAGCAAAATCATACCCTAAAGTAATGTTGCTGATGCGAAGGAAATCGCCGTCCTGCAAGAATAGATCAGAGAACTGCCAGTTTATATTATTTTCTGTCACACGAGGATACTTGTTAGAAGTGCCTTCTCCTGTCCAGCGTTGAAGAAAGGCTGTAGTATAATTTGCCTGTTTATTAGAATGGTTACGATAAGACTGAACAATCTTATTGCCCATTACACCATTAGCGTTCACTGAGAAATCAAATCCTTTATAATCAAAACCAAAGTTAAATCCAAAAGTAAAGTCGGGCATTCCATTACCCAAATCAGTTTTATCCTCTGCATTGATAACTCCGTCTTTGTTTATATCTACATACTTCACATCACCAGGTTTCACTGAAGATTGTAGTATTCCTTTTTTAGCATTCTTCCAATCGGTAATTTCCTGTTCGTTCTGGAAAATACCTGCTGTTTTATATCCCCAGAAATAACCAATAGGGTGTCCGTTCTGTGCACGATAAAACTCATCCGAGTTATCATAAAGCATATTGGTAGAACCGTGAATAATACCGTCTTCTGTTGGTATATTACCAACCTTATTTTTATTATAAGCACCATTAATACCAGCATTATAATTGAAAGAGCCAACATGATCATTCCAGGTTAAGGCCAATTCAATACCTGTATTTTTTACATCACCACCATTGATAAAAGGAGCACCTGCACCAGCTGTTGCAAGAATAGGAGCCTGCACCAACCAATCTTTTGTTGTTTTAATATAGAAATCAGCATTTACTCCAAAGCGACTATTCAAGAAACGAGCATCGACACCAATATTTGTCTGTTCTGAAGTTTCCCACTTCACATTTTCATTAGATAAACGACTTGGATATGCTCCAGCTACATTATTACCACCGGTACCAAAAACATAATATGCTGCAGGATTACTACTACTATAACCTGTAGAAGTATTTATTGGAGAAGCGTATTGGAAATCTTCAATATCCTGGTTACCTACTTGTCCCCAGCTTGCACGAAGTTTCAAAAAATCCAACCAACTACTTGTAGACTTCATAAAATTCTCATTAGTCATTACCCAACCAGCAGATACTGATGGGAAATACCCCCAACGTTTACCAGAAGTAAACTTAGAAGAAGCATCAGCACGCAAAGTAGCGTTAACCATGTATTTTTCTTTAAAGTTATATCCCAGACGTCCGAAGTAAGAAACACGACGATATATATTTTCAGGTTTACCATTAACCGTTTTAGTATCTACAACACCTTTCACAGTTCCATCATCGTTATATTCAACATATGCCTTACCTGTAGTATTATCAAGATAAGCATGAGAGAAATCATTGAATTGAGATAAAAGATTCCAGTTAGAAGCTGACAGATATGTTCCCTGATAGCGAACAGCTTCCATACCAATCATAGCATTGAAAGCATGATCTTCATTGATCTTAAAATCATAGCTGGCTGTATTTGTCCAAGTCATAGTATGACCTTTACTCATATTCTGAGTAGTAGTAGTATGTTCCTTATTATAAGAATATATAGACAGTTGATAAAGTGGACTGAAACTACGATATTCTGAAGCATAGTAATTAATACCAAAAATAGATTTTATTTTCAGATTCTTTATAGGTTGTAGTTCTGCATAAATATCTGCCATCAATTTCTGATTATCATTCTTATTATTTACATTAGTCATCATTGCCCCATAAGGGTTGCCATCACCATTATACCATTTTGAATTGCTTGTATCATTGTATGGACTATCATAAATATTATTATCACTATATACTGGAGAAAGAGGAGAAGTACTGAATGCTCCACGAAGTGTGTTATTATATTGATTACCCACACTAATGCCATTACTAATAATGTAGTTGAAATTCAGATGCTGCCCAATCTTCAAGAAATCCTTATATAATTTATGCTCTGTATTTACACGAAAACCATAACGTTCGTAATTAGAAACAGCAGAACCACCTACAACGCCTTCCTGAGAAGTATAATTCAAAGAAAGAGCATAAACAGATGAATCAGAACCACCATTCACATTAAATGAATAGTTTTCTGTTTTAGCATCATTCTTAAACATTTGGTTTACCCAGTCTGTATTTGCTAATTCTCCCATTGATGCCCAGTCAAACACAGTAGATCCAGAATTCAGAGCTTGCTCGTCCATTATTGTTTTATACTCTTCTGCATTCAACATTTTAGCTTTGCGAGCTACATTCTGCACACCATAATATGCATCAAATGAAACCTGTCCTTTGCCAGACTGACCTTGTTTTGTTGTTACCAGAACAACACCATTTGCTGCTTGTGCACCATAAATTGCTGCGGAAGCTGCATCTTTTAAAATGTCAATTGATTGAATATCGGCAGCATTTAATACGGAGATATCACCTTCAATGCCATCAATTATGTAAAGAGGGCCAGAATTACCTACAGTACCCAATCCACGAATCACAACTTTCATGTCGGATCCTGGCTGACCGGAAGTAGAAGAGATTGTCACACCTGGAGTTTTCCCTTGAAGCGCTTGCAAAGGACTAGTTGTATTTAGCTTTGCCAGTTCATCACCTTTAACTTGAAGTGTTGCTCCTGTATTCAGTTTCTTTTTCTGAACCCCGTAACCTACAACAACAACTTCATCTAAAGAATGTGCGTCTTCTTTCATTGTTACATTGACAACTTTCTTTTCCGAAATAGATATTTCCTGTTTTATATAACCTATATAGGAAAAAACTAAAGTTGCTCCTCCTTTTACGTTTAAGGAGTATTTACCGTCAATATCGGTCATTGTTCCAATTGACGTTCCTTTTACAATAACACTCACACCTATCAGAGGTTGATTATCTGAAGCAGATATCACAACTCCTGAAACAGTTTTGTTGTCTTGAAGAGGATTAGCCCGGAGGTTACTGATTGCAGGCAAGAGGAATAGTAATGCCATTGCAAATCTACATAAATGAACATTTATGCATTTTTCAATAAATGTTTTTCTCATGGTACATTGTTTATTGGTTAATTTTCTTTTTTGGTTTTATAAACCGTAAGCAAACTTAGTGCATAAATGTTTAATAATGCTAAGTTTTTGTTAAAGCTAAAGGGTATATTGGTTAACCAAGGGTATTTAAATGTTACCTAAAAGGGATTAATTTGTTATTCAAAATAAAGCCTCACTAAAAGAAATAGCAAAAAGACTTATAATACAGATGTTTATCTATTATAAACAGTACACAAAAATTATCCAAAATCAAATCTATTAAAGTTTATTTTAAAGTATGTAACTATTAACAACAAGTAATTTCAGAGGATTTTATATCTGTAAGAAGAAAAAATATAGATTACTTTGTCTTCTTAAAGGAATAAAAAAAGGGCTGGATACAATAATTGTACCCAACCCTTTATATAATCTAATTATAATCAATAATTCTCTTTCTTTACTTCAAAATGAGCTTGCGAATGCAAACAAGCTGGACAAACTTCAGGAGCTTCCTTGCCAACATGGATATATCCACAATTACGGCATTGCCACACTACTTCATCTTCTTTTGCAAAAACAGAAGCAGTCTCAATATTCTTTACGAAAGAACGATATCTTTCATCATGAGCTTTTTCAGCAACGGCAATGTTACGATACATGGCTGCAATTTCGTAGAAACCTTCTTTTTCGGCAATATCAGCAAATCCTGGATAAAGTGAAGACCATTCTTCATGTTCTCCAGCAGCTGCGGCTTGCAAGTTATCTATAGTTCGGCCTATTACTCCGGCAGGAAAACTGGTGGTTATTTCTACCATTCCTCCTTCCAGAAACTTAAACATACGTTTAGCATGTTCCTTTTCCTGATCAGCTGTCTCGGTGAAGATCGCTGCAATCTGTTCAAATCCTTCTTTCTTTGCCGCACTTGCAAAATAAGTGTAGCGCATTCTTGCCTGAGATTCACCAGCAAAAGAATGCATTAAATTTTTCTCTGTTTGAGTTCCTTTAATACTTTTAGTCATAATATTATTATTAAAGATAATGAAACGATATCCAAAAGTCTTAGTTAAAACACAAATATACATTTTTTGTTTGATAACTAAATTTTTCTATAATATAGAATGCTATTAAAAGTCAAATAAAAAGTTTACTCATTCAAAAATCATGTTTCATAACACCTCTATTCACATTTTTTATGTACTTTTGCGATCTCTTACTTAATTAGTTAACTATTTAGCGAAATTAACTATACATATCATATATAAATGAAAACGTTTGAATTCAAACCAAAGCTTTATTCTTCTTTGAGAAACTACTCTAAGGAAACATTCCTTTCAGATTTGATGGCCGGAATTATTGTCGGCATCGTAGCGCTCCCCTTAGCTATTGCTTTTGGTATTGCCTCTGGTGTTTCGCCTGAAAAAGGTATTATCACAGCAATTATTGCCGGTTTTATAATTTCATTTTTAGGCGGAAGTAAAGTTCAGATTGGTGGACCTACCGGAGCCTTCATTGTTATTGTCTACGGAATTATTCAGCATTACGGGGAACAAGGACTGATTGTTGCTACCCTTATGGCCGGAATATTGCTGATTGCTCTGGGAGTATTTAAATTAGGAACAATTATCAAGTACATTCCTTATCCCATTGTAGTAGGCTTTACCAGCGGTATTGCGGTAACTATTTTCACAACACAGATAAAAGATTTATTTGGATTGAGTATGCACATTGTTCCCGCCGACTTTATTTCAAAGTGGATAGCATACTTCCAGAGCTTTTCAACAGTTAGTTTATGGCCTACCGTTATAGGTTTACTAAGTATTCTTATAATAATCTATACTCCAAAAATATCTAAAAAGATTCCAGGTTCACTAGTTGCTATTATTCTGTTAACGGTTCTGGCTTATATATTGAGAACGTATGCCGGAATTACCTCAATTGAAACTATTGGAGACCGTTTTACTATAAATGCATCACTACCGAAAGCAGAAGTTCCGGCTATGTCATGGGAAGTAATGAAAGGACTTTTCCCAGCTGCAATGACTATTGCCATATTGGGTGCCATTGAATCATTACTCTCCGCCACTGTTGCCGATGGTGTAACTGGTGACAAACATAACTCCAATCAGGAATTGATTGCTCAGGGTGCTGCCAATTTAATTACTCCTTTATTTGGAGGTATTCCTGCAACTGGAGCTATTGCACGAACAATGACAAATATCAATAACGGAGGAAAGAGTCCGGTAGCCGGTATAATTCACGCAGTAGTACTTTTTCTTATTTTAATTTGCTTAGGTCCTCTTACAAAACATATTCCTATGGCTTGTCTTGCCGGGGTACTGGTTATAGTATCCTATAATATGAGTGAATGGAGAACCTTCCGGTCATTAATGAGATATCCAAAATCGGATATTGCCGTATTATTAATCACTTTCTTCCTTACAGTTATATTCGACTTGACTGTTGCAATAGAAGTAGGGATTGTTATCGCCTGCCTTCTCTTTATGAGACGTGTTGCAGAGACCACAAACTTGTCTGTTATTACTGAAGAGATTGACCCAAATGCCGGTATAGATATTGCGGTAAATGAAGAACCACTTAAGATTCCTGAAGGAGTTGAGGTTTATGAAATTGAAGGTCCTTTTTTCTTTGGTATAGCCAATAAGTTTGAAGAACAAATGGTGCAACTTGATGATCATCCTAAAATTCGTATTATCAGAATGCGTAAGGTTCCTTTTATTGATTCTACCGGCATTCATAACCTGACAAGTCTTTGCCGGATGTCGAGAAAATCAAATGTTCAGATCATTCTTTCAGGTGTAAATGAGAAAGTACATGAGGTTCTTGAAAAATCAGGCTTTAATGATCTATTAGGAAAAGATAATATTTGCAGCCACATTAATATTGCTTTAGCACGGGCGGAAGAAATTATAAGTAAATAATAACCGTACCTAAGCAGATATAACCCGATAACTTACTATAAAGGTGTACAATAAATATATGTTTATTGTACACCTTTATAATTTTTACTCTACTACTTTATTAAAAAAGCTCTAGTTATATTCTTAAACTATTAAAGATATTTTAGCTTAG
>Ga0183099_1000170_pt1 | contig 57767 bp, 45 predicted proteins | sample Biomet1_FD_127788 | JGI IMG/M metagenome (GOLD analysis project Ga0183099, IMG submission 127788) | Microbial communities from bioreactor (seeded with anoxic lake sediment) at LBNL, California, USA - Biofuel metagenome 1 | ecosystem: Engineered > Bioreactor > Anaerobic > Unclassified ... | reverse complement strand
CTGAGCGAAAGGGATTGCAAAGGTACTGCTATTTTTTGAACTACCAAATCTCTTTGCAACTTTTTTTCAAAACTTTTTTCTCAGCTTTGTCCTCTGTAACCCCGCTGGGTTACTCTCTCAAAGCGGGTGCAAAGTAAGGGGTAATATTTTGGAAAACCAAATAGGATTGGAAAAATACGATCAAAAAAGTATGTTTTTGTTGTAAACGTCTATGGGATAATTGACTCTTGTGGGTGTTGTTTTTTGATCCTTTCCGTAAGTGATGCTTTCTATTCTGCATAGAGAGGGTTTTGAACCCTTTTTTGAGCTTATTTGAACCTGTTTTTTCTTGAAATGGGTCTTGATGTCATAGTTCCTTCTATTTGGTATATGGATTTTTTGTAAGAAAAGAGTTGTAGAAGCGGGGGTCTCCCGTCACTTCTTTACCCAACCAGGAGGGTTTCTTAAACAAAAAATCTTCAGAAGGGAGTTCTATTTCGGCAATTATGAGCCCTGAATTATCGCCAAAGAATTCGTCCACCTCAAAAAATAGGGAAGAATTTGGAATGAGATGCCGTTTTTTTTCAATTATTCTGGGTTCGCAAAGCAGCATTAGTTCCCGGGCATCTTCAACCGCAATCTCTTTTTCCCACTCGTAACGACTTACCCCCGATTGGTTATTCTTTCCTTTGATGGTTATCCAGGCATTGTTATCGCAAATGCGGATACGCACTGTTCTTTCGGGTACGGAGGAGAGATACCCTTGTACGATATGGGTGGTGTGGGTTATAAAGGGACGGAAATCACCTTGTACCAAAAATTTTCTTTCTATTTCGAGAGGCATATAAATATGGAGCTTATAATTCTCGGACAAAGGTAAACTAAAAAGCGATCATAGTTGGAAACTACAATCGCTTTTTAGTTGAGATCTTTCCTTTTTATGGATTGACAACCTTTTTCGTAAACGTTCCTTTGTCGGTAACAATCTTCACTAAGTATACTCCCGATATGGATGGTAAATCAAAGGATATTTGATTGCTGTTTACATCTCTTTGTCTGTAGAGTTGTCCGGCCGGTGTGTAAACAAAGATACGGTTGATTACATCCGGATTGAAAATGGAGACATTCGTTCTGTTTTGAACGAAGATAATTTCAGAAGAACTCTCCTCTGGAGTCACATTAGTTTTCTTGAACAATAGTGTGAAGTTGGAGGCGGAAGATGCATTTGCGACCGCAAAAGTATACGGAGTATTCAGATTGGTAACCGTGCCAGAGTTGTCCTTAATATACACTTCAACGGTGTCGTTCTTTTGCGGAAGCGTAATTGTATAGTTACCCGCAGCAGGCACACTCACCTGCAATGGAACCGTTGTTACAATACCTTTGAATGGCTCTGCATTAATTCCGAGTGCAATATTACTATTGGAACCGAATGTGTTCATTGCAATGTTTTTGCCATTGGAAGTTGCTGACCAGTTGGGTACATCTTCGAGCTCTGTTGCATCGGGACTCGCGTTGGGATGAAACAAAACGTAGGTGCGGCTTGATGTGTTGTTTCCGTTAATATCGAAACGGAACTGTACAGGCGAGTTGGATGGCGCCGCATCTGCCATACTTCGTGTCCGTAGTGGTGTATATGTCAGTGTGCTGGTTGGTTCCGGAACAAATTGTACTTTCGTCAGCGTGGGAGATGCGTTCCCATTTTTAATAAAACAAGCTCCGAATGGAGATAGACCGGCACTTTGGAAATCGCTGAGAGTCCAAATATCATAGTAGTCTCCATCTGAGTTGTACATAAAGACTCCTCCTGCATATCCTCCTGCAAGATTGCCCGAAGTCATCGTTCCCGGCCAGTAAGTGTTGTCTGGTAAAGATTGATAATTGATATAGGCAGATTGCGGATATGGATTACTGATAAAATTCCATCCGTTTTCTTTCCATGAAATAGACCCAGGTGTATACGATACTCCAGATACATTCCCGGATGCAGAATTGGAAAGGGTTACCTTTCCTCCGTTTGATGGGAAAATGATGGTCTGACGATAGGGAAGTTTGACGGCATTCAGGTTGAGCGAATAACCAGTCGCTACATTTAAAAGAGAAGAGGTTGACAGATTAATCCATGCACTTTTATCCATTCCGTTTGTAGCACGCGTATTTTCGCTATATTGCTGGATACGGACACTCGATTCGGGAGTAGCACCATCCAGTTTGCCTACAGATACGGGATATAGCACTCCAAAGAAATTCCAGGCGTGTACGGTGGTGCTTCCGGTGACGAACAACGGGAACGATCGGACGTACAGAACGCTGTCGGCCGTGATCGATCCGTTGGTAATCATCGGGGAATTCAGTGCGGAATTGACAATTGTACTATCTTTTATTTCCAACCATTTTACTTTCAAATTGGAGTTCCCGCCCATATCGAACTTGGTACCTTTAGTTATCAATACTTCGGCAGTGTCATTCGATGCGGTTAGTTTGCTGATTGGAATTGTGTATCCTTTGCGTATGTTTTTGATCGAGTAGGATGAATAGGAACCGTCGACTGTAAGCCCATCCCATTTCTGGAATGCACCCAAATCTACTTTTCCGTTATATTTACGCGGATTACCATTTAGATCCATAGGCAGCGAGTTTGCTGTTGCATCGCCACCATCCAGACAGGGCGAAATCAATAATAGCTCATAGTTTTTCGCCGATGGGCTTTTGAAGTTGGGGCTCCGTTCTCCGAGATCGATGTTGCCTGCACCCGATGTCCATGTGAGGGTGCCATATGATGATGATCCGGCACTATTGCTGATAGTTGGCGTAGAACCGGAAATGTTTCCGCCACTGTTTTTCCATATAATAGCGTTTTTGACGATTGGTGTGGTGGTGCTTGAAAAAATTGCTGCTCCTGTATTATTGGTAATGGTCGCATTTACCAGACGTGCATTGTTGGAACTTCCGGCAAAATTAACCCCATGACCACCATTGTTGGTTATCAGTATATTGAGAGCAGAGCTCCCATTGTTCAAACTCAAACCGCCTCCGGCGTTGCTTATGATTTTGCAATTCTGGATTTTCGCATTGTCAATTATAACTGCGTAATTTCCAGCACCAGCTCCCGTTATGGTAAATCCATCCAAAATAGCACCTTTGCTGCCAGCCGCCGAAGCGTAGCTGATCAGGCTGGTACTGGCGGTTGTATTAGATGTAATTGCTGTTGGGTATTGTTTTAGTAAACGGGCGTTAATCTTGATGAGTGCATCGGCATCATTGGTAGGCTCAGTCCCCGGTGTGCCTGCAAAGCCTCCGTAAAGTCCTAAATTGGGCTTTAGCAAGAAGGTTGCATCACTACCAGTTGAAGATGTCCCCGCACTGTTTTTTGATGGCCGGTAGCTACCACTGCCTGTTGCTACCCAAATTTGAGTAGAGTCGCTTGCATTGTACATGTCAAGGGCATCCTGAATTGTTTTGTAAGGAGTCGCCCAGCTTAATCCGTTGGGGGTATTGTTGGCTGATCCATTATTTACATAATAATACATCGTCGCTTTTTCGTAACATCCGATGTCGTACACGGAATTACGAGATAAGCCTCTAATGTCGGTCGTCGGGAAAGTTGGTGCTCCGGAGACACTCGCAATTCCGGCATTAATTAGTGATGACGAAGTTTGTAAACGATAATCAGCAGTGATGTCTGTCGTCGGATTGGCAAATTTTGGAAAATAGGAACTTCCGGTTGTTGCTGGTGCAACATTGGATGCATCCAATACCTTACTTCCCGAACCCAAAGAGGAGCTTTCATATCCACTTGGCCAGGCATTGTTCTTTTCATTATCCATAACCACTCCGGAAACGCTATTGTTCCAAACTGCATTGTTGTAGAAATAGAACATTCCGTTGCTTCCAAATATGTGAATACCCGATGAACGATTGGGCGCAGTGTTGTTGGCAATGGTATTGTTGATAATGTAACAGGGTATAGAGCCATTACTTGATAAATTCATAGACATGCCTCCTCCTGCATAATAGGCGGAATTTCCATATATGAGGCAGTTGATCACATTCGATCCTCCGCCCCGAATATTAACGGTGCCGGCATTACCGCTGTTTGTATTGCCAGTGGTATTGTTTCGAATAATACAGTTGTAGAGTGTGCCTCCGTCCATCTCGGCGCCTCCTCCGTCGTTGGTGTTATTGCCCGATACCGAATTCAATTCTACAATGCAATTGCTTAGCGTGAAATTTGGCAATGTGTATACTCCGGCGCCACAAGCATCATCTCTTCCACTATAGCAAGTTTGCATATTTGCACCGGTAAGGATAAAGCCGTCCCAAGTGGTAGACACTGCAAGGCCAGTTCCTCCCGCTAATGGAGTGGATGCGTAGGATGGACCTAAGACGCGCATGTCGTTGCCTCCATTTAGTGTGGTGGTATATTGAGTTGATTTGCTGAGTACAACCCGCGAAGTCATATCAGCGTTATTGTTATTTGTTGTGCCATATTCGGGAAATGATCCGTAAACATTGACTCCGGAGCGGATGACGAAATTATTGGTCCATCCATTCCAATCTCCGCTGTTATATTTTGCATAATCTCCTAGAATATTATTGGGGTCACGGGTATAACTACCGGCTGCGACATAAACAGGTAATTGCGTAGATAGGGTTAATGACGTTTCAATGGCATTTTGTACGGTTGCCATGGCGTTTGTCCAGGAGGTTCCGTCCTTATTTCCCCGCCCGTTTTGGCGTACGTAGATTGCATCCTGATAGGCAGTGCTTGTTGCGGTAACTGTTTGGGTGGTGGAGCCGGATGTTATTGTGAATGTTGTGGTAATGCTTGATTCTGCACTTGTAGGAGTGTATCGGATGTATAACGGACCTCCATTCTTTCCCAGTGTTACGGTTCCTCCAGAGGAACTCCATGTTGAATTGTCAGTGCTCAATTGATAAACGGCTGGTGCAGTAACTGTAATGGGGTTTGCTAAATATTTACCGGTGATCGTGATAAATTGAGATGCCGAATTGTAGCCTACAATTCCAAGAAAGCTTACGCTCGAAGGAGAAGTGGTAATTGACGGTGTTTTGATGCCGCTTTTGGGGACAATTTCTCCTCCGGAAACATATTGGGCATCGTGATACGTGTTGTCTGCGCTGTTGAAAAATGTTATTTGGCTTAATTGAGAAGGGGTTAATCCGGAAGTACTCGTACCAATGTAAAACCTTTCAATGGTTCCGGCACTGCCATCCCAGTTGCCTTGCCATCCGGTAATAGTCAGTATTTTTCCTGCGGTCCATGCTTTTGAGTCGCTACGGCTGAATTTTAGATTCATAGAAGTCGTCCCCAAGGCGATGGTAGAGTTGTCCGTTAGCGTGAGCGTTCCGGCGGTTTCGGAATATCCGGCGGCAAGGGTTCCTCCATTCATGGTGACGGGAGCACTATTTGCGATAGCATTGGTATTGCCAAGGGTTGCGGTGCCGGCGGAAATTGTAGTAGTACCTGAATATGAATTTCCTCCGTTTATTAATATTGTTCCATTCCCTGTTTTTGTTATGCCGTTGCTACCGGAAATATCCCCGTTGATTGTTAAATCGTAAGTAGGAGAGCCATCAGTTATATTGATGGTGATGCTGCTGCCCAATGATATATTGCTGTTAATGATAGCTCCAGTTGAGTTGTTGTTAGACGCGGTAACGATTATATCTCCGTTTAACGTAAAGCTGTTGTTTGAGAGTGTATTTCCGTTGTCAATGGTGAGGGTTCCATTAATTGTTGTGTTGGCTGTTAGTGTTTTAGTACTACCTCCTATGATGGTTAGGTTGTTGGCAGTGGTCCAACCATTTCCGGTAGCTTGTCCCGTAGTGCCATTGTAGACGTAATTGGCGCCCGAGCTGTACGTGCGGGAGCCTCTAACCTGAATCGATCCGGTGTTGGTTCCGCTTTTGGAGATACCGGCTGTATTTGCAGTTATGATGGTACCTCCTGAATTTAGGGTGAATGTTGCCAGGGTGCCATCTAAAACAGATGTGCCAAAGTCAACGGTAGCTCCACTTAGTATGGCAAAATCGATCGTGTTGGTAATGGTTCCTGCGCTTTTGGTAAATACTTGAGTTGTATTTCCTGTGAAATTAATATTCGCAGTTCCGACTCCGGTTTCAGTTAGCGTGCCCCCTGATAGGTTGAAATTACCGTTTAAATTGATAATTCCGGATGACCAGCTATCACTATTACCATTTAGATTGAGAGTGCCTCCGGATAAGTTAAATGAGCCTCCAATATTCACAGTTTCTGTGCCGTATTTGTTGGCAGTACCTGTACCGTAAACATAGAGAGTGCCTCCGGTTTGGTTGAAATTACCGGCGATATTGAGCGTATTTGCTCCGTTGCTTGAATTCAAGAGGCGTAATGTGTGGGGACTTCCGGTGCTACTGATGGTTAAATTTCCATTTACCGTAGTTAGGCCTCCTGCTAATGAGAGATCTGTGCCTTGCCCTGTACAATTCCATGTAAAATTGCCAAAAGATTGTGCAAGGCCGGAAGGAACGGAATTGGTGATGCCTGTAATGAGGCAGGTTGAACTTGCATCCCATGTGGCGGTAGGAATTGTGCCTCCGTCAATGTCGTGCTGATAGGTACTCCCATTGTTGAAACCGATCGTTCCTGATTGATATATGGAGCCTTGGTTTAATAAGTAGCCGTTTACGGTCAGGTCAGTGCTAGTTCCATCTGCAATAGTTAACGAAGCCCCATTGCGAACAGTTATTTGACCTCCGTTGTTGATCGTTGTTTGATCTATGGTTAAATTATTTGAGACGGTTACCGTATTTCCATTTTGGATTGTAATGGCGTCGTCGCTGCTTGATGGAGTTGTTGTTGCCGCTATCCAGGTAGCTCCATTATCTACGGATTCTTGCCATGTGGAGAGTGAACTCCAGTTGCCGGATGCCGCGGAGCGAAATTGTTTGGGAAGTGATATGGTTTGAGTGCCGCCAGAGTAGAGTGAGCCGGTGACGGAATATCCATTGTTGAAAACGAAGTCTGCACTCGAAGGTGCAGCCACCGTAAGTGTATGTCCTATGCTTGCGGTAGAGCTTATGTCAGCTGTAACCCACATGTAATATGTTTGTCCCGGAGTGATCCAAGGGGTGTATGTTGCAATTGTTACCGTATTGCCGGCTGTTACTGCGGAAACAGGGTTGCTCTGTTGGTTTGCTGAAGATAAATCGTCTATTGTATTTATCCATAACTTGTACCCGGAAACACCTGAAGCATAACTGATGTCTGAGGGTGAAAATGTTCCGTTTACAACAAATTTAAATTGTGTAAAACTTGCACCATAGCTACCCACTTCATTGGATAGAATAAAAGAGGCTTTGTATATAGGATGATTTGTGCCTCCCTGAGGTAGATATGCCGCAGCATTGGCGGGATTGGAAGACGTGATAGTTATTGTTTTGCCACTAATAAATTGAGGTAATGACAAAAAAATGGTGGCGAAGAAAAGTATTATTTTGATTTTTGTTTGCATAGTCAATTGCCGTTAGATGGGAGTGTGTGGTTGCTTTTGTGTTGAATGCCAAGTATCATTGTCTGGTCGTTGTTGGGGGTGGGTGCTTCGCAGGTGCCTGTTTTTGACCAAAAGAAGCATAGCGAAAGAGGTGATACTTGTTGCATGGAAGATGTTTTTTCTCGTTTAGAATAAGTGATTTTGCAATCAGCTAAGTGTGTTTTTCTGTGTCCGGGATTTACTCTGGATACAAAAACTCACGTACTTGCAAAGATATGAATAAAAGTTATTTAGAGCCATTAAATTTAGATATGTTAATATAATTACAGTATATTAACATTGGATTGCAATTGAAACGGATCAGGAAATATAGACTTCCCTTGTTTTATTTGTTTATGGTATTGAAATTTAGGTATTTAATTGGATGTATTTGCGTAATTAATGGATTGGTGTATTAACGCAAATAAGCTGTGTTGCTTGTAAATTTAAATTTTTGTTCGCTACATTTTGACACAAAAAGGAAGACCTTCTATTGGGGTGTAAGCCATATAAAAGGTCTGATAAGATTTTTTTTAAGACAAGGTCGGAATTCAAAAGCACTATGGAGTAATAATTTTTCGGTTTATTGTGCCTTTTTCGGTATCCACTTTAATGATAAAGGCACCAGTTGATGGTAGTTGGAATTGAATTGTATTTCCACTGGCGTTTATGGTTTTGATAAGTTGTCCCACTGAATTGTAAAGGTGAATTTTGGCAAGTGAGATGGGACTGGTGACGGTTACAATCTCTCTGTTTTGTGTGATTGAAATGAGATCGGGACTGTTTGCTGTGCTGTTTGTAGTCGAGCTTCGGTCGAAGAGCAGTATGTAGTTGAGTGTTGTCTCTTTGTCGGTTGTCAATACAAACGGTTCGTTTGTGAGGTTATGGATAACTCCATTCGGGTCGATAAGTCGAACCGATGTGCTTTCGTCATCTTCTGGTAGCGAAAGTGTATACGCTCCTTCTTTCGGTAACTTTATCGTCAAAGGAACGCTCATTGTAAATCCACGAAACGGCAGCGAATTTACGGCAAGTTGTATGTTACTTCCGGTGGGGGAAGTTGTGATTGATAAGTTATTGTATGTTGCGTCTGTGAGTGCCGGAGCATCTTCGCTGTCAATGCCTTCCGCATGGGTGTCGTTTGAAAAAATCACATAGGCGTTGTTGCTAATTTTGTTACCGTCTATTTGAAGCTTGAAAATATTCTGTGTGGTCGTGATGTAGCCAAACCTACTAACCCGCATTGGAGTGCCAAGGGTTGATGTCTGCATTTGCACCTGGGAGTTTGCATCTGTTTTGATGAAGCAGGCGCCGAAAGCGGATAGCCCACTGGAATTGAATGTGTTGAAAAGTACAATGTTGTATGTGTCGGTTTGCGGTTGATAGATGTATATCGGGGTGTATGAACTATTTGAGGGCCAGTTGCCGGTATTGTTTGTAAAGGTTGCCGTCGTGTAGAATGGGTTGGCGATGTAATTCCATCCCTCTTCGGTCCACGATATGGGAGATGTTGTTTTCGTTACCGGGATAGTTGCAGTGTTGAGATTATCACTTATGATTGTCCCTTTTTGAGCAGGTACGATCAGTGTGTTGCAAATGGAATTGTTGGGAACTTTGGTGTTGATAATTCCCATATATCCGCGTTTGGGGTAGAGGTAACTGAGTGAGGCATTAGTCCAGTCGGTGCCTAAGGGAGGATTCCACCCTTTTTTGAACGCTCCGGTTGTCGAACGGGTCGGTTCGGAATATTGGTCAAGCCGAACGCTGTTTTCGATTATCAGACCATCTATGTTGTCGAGTCGCACGGAGCAGAAGGGAAGCCCGAATGAATTCCACATCAGCTTACCATCCGCACGGAGTTTGATAAGGGTGCGTACATACAAAATGCTATCGGGTGTGAGAGTGCCTTTGATAATTGGGGCGGTTGTGTTGTCGTCCTGAATCATCAGCAACCTTGGTGATAGAGTCGAACTACTTGCATCCAATGTTGCTGTCGGTTTGAGGAGAATTTCCGATCGGTTTAATGCTGTGATGTCGAAAACTGTGGTGGTCGGTCTGAAATAAGTCAACGTGTTGTGACCGGTTACCAGAATGCCATCATTCGATTGTTTTTGATAAGCGCCCATGTCGATGGTGGATGTTGCTCCATAGTACAAACGGTCTTTTCCGCGGATATCTATCGTCGTGGTGTTTTGAGTTGGGTCGCCCTTGTCGAGACATGGCGATATGAGCAACAGATCATAATCTCCTTTACCGGGATCTTTGAAATTTGGGGAGCGGTGATACAGGTCTATGTTATTGTTGCTGTTTGCAAATGTGACCCACTGTCCGCCCAAATCGGGAGCACACGAGAGCGCACTGTTTTTGAGAATGATCTTTGCCGTGTCTCCTGCGGAGACAAAATTGTTGCTGTTTCTCCACACAATCGAGTTGATAACGGATGGTACAAGAGAGCCACTGATGGAAAAAGCCGGCCCGCTGTTGTATGTAATGGTGGCGTTTGTTAGTTTTGCACTGTCTGTCAGAGCGACAGCCGCTGACGTGCCCGTGTTGTTTGCAACTACAATATTGATAGCTTTGGACTTGTTTAATAGATTTAGTGCCGATTTGTTGCCCCTGATAATGGCATTTATCAACCAGGCTCTACCCGGTATGGTGACTGCGTAGTTGTCTGTCAGGCTGCCCTTCATGTAGAAGCCATCCCAAGTTGTGTTGGTGGCTAATTCGGTAAGCGCAGGCGCCAAAACCGTATTCATGGCACTTCCGTTCAGTGTGGAGTAACCACTGGCAAAGCGGGTGTCCATGCCTGCGTAACCGTTGTTCTGCGTGCTGTCTTCCTTGAAACTGCCAAAAACGTTGACCCCGTCATAGATTCTGAAATTTTCGCCGGAACTAAAATGGTAGGCCGCATTTTGGGTGTAATTCCCGGCAGCAACCCAGACCACAAATTTCGGAATTTGTGAGTAGGCTTTGTCTACGGCATATTGAATGGTTCTAAATGCTTTCGCCCAGGTTTTACCATCGTGTACAATGCCATTGCCGTCGGTACCTCCATCCAAGCCGTTGTAGACTCTGACGAAATATACCATTGTTTTGTTTACATGTACAAAGAAGGGTTTGGTGCGGTTCGAGTTGTCTTTGGTCAGGAAGTTGTAGTTGCCGTTGCTGGCTGGTAAAATGATTCCGGTAGTATTGTCGAAACTCAACAACCCGCTATCGCCTGTTCGGGGAGCACCATGCCAGTTGATTCTGTTTTGTATGGAAGGATTTGTGTAGAGCGGAGCCTGAATGCTATTGGCAACAATGATGCTTTTGTCGGGATCGGTGAAAAAAAGCGGTGTCGTTGATAACGACGACCATGCTTTTTGCTCGGCAGTTGGGGTGAGTGCAGGTACAGTTACCGATGGTGATGTTATTGAATAACCCGGACTGCCAGTTCTGAAATTTGTTAATTCCGGATAATAGCCGTTCGTGAAAGTCCAGACTCCGGAGCCATACGTGGAATTGTCGAGATAAGTCGAAATGATTGCCGGTGTGGTGATCTCTGTGGTTGATAAACCATAGAGTGAATATTTTTGATTGTCTTGTCCGGCTCCTCTTCCGATGCCAACGGTAGTTCCTGTTCCCTGAATATCGAAATAGCACCGTATAAATTCGGGATTCCCGTTAGTCGATCCTACAAATCCACCATTCTTGGCAAATCCGTAGATCGCACCGGATGCAAAACAGTTGTTTGCGATGGATTTATTGCTTACATTGCCTACAAATCCGCCGCCATATCCGCCGGTCGTTGTATTGTAATTGTAGAATAGAACCGGCCCCGTTGTGTAGCAGTTGATAATATTGGTAATGTATGAAGGGCTTCCTGCGTCGATGGAGCCAATAAATCCGCCGCAATATCCCGTGCAGGTTGTGTACCCCGTTGTATAGCAATTAATGAATATGGTTGGCGATCCGGTGGTTTGATAAATAGAGCCAGCAAAACCTCCGGCGTTACTTAGCGTACCCGAACTCAAAACATTGCAAGTGGAAAAACTATTGCTGACGACGCCTCCCTGTGTGTAACCTATCAGACCTCCGGCGTGATTCGTCGTAGCAGTGATGGTTCCTGATACGGCAGAGCAGTTGCTAATCTGGATACTGCTGCCGGTATAGCCCACTAAGCTGCCTACATAGGTCGAACCAGATACCGTCAGCCCCGACAAAGCGATATTGCTGATAGTTGCATTATTGCCGATATTGCCGAATAATCCGGCATATCCTGTCGGACTGTTGATCGATACGTTATATATGGTATGTATTTGTCCGTTGAACGAGCCCAGAAACGAAGAAGTGGTATTGCCAATAGGAGTCCAGTTGAGATTTCTCAGATCCAGATTGTCTGCTAAAACAAATGTATAGCCGACAAATGTATTTCCTCCGTTCACCTGACTTGCTACCCAAGCCAGTTCGCGGCATTTATTGATTGTGTAGGTTGTATTTGTTAATGAGGGCGCAGGTCCCACTTGTCCTCCCCATGTGTCGAGAGCGAAGCTTTTTAAATTGCAAAAAAGAGCCGCTAAGATTAGGATTCTGATTGGCAATTTGTGTCTGAATGAGTGTAAAAATGTTGCCATAGACAAGAGTTTTTAATGGAAACACGTTGTCTCTCTGTATTTCTTTAGATTATTGATACGACAAAGATATATGCCTAAATCTCAAATTGTAATTGCTTTTTCTTGTTTAACTTTTTATATGCCAAAAGATTACTTGTGGTTTAGTTTTAATATTTTCAGAATTAACGATCCGGGTATCGGTCGGGCGATGAATAGGCCGTTTTTGGCCTATATGCTCTTGCTTCAAAGCGAATTGTCAAACTTAATGAGTTAATTATTTTTCATTTCCAAAATGAATGATTACCTTTGCGGGCTCAAAGATAAAAACACAACTAAATTAATTATAAAACAACAATGAAAGCAGGAATTCATCCGGAAAGCTATCGACCCGTAGCGTTCAGAGATATGTCGAATGGCGATACATTTATCACTCGTTCGACTATTGCTACGAAAGAAACCGTTGAAATTGACGGGGTAACTTATCCTTTGGTAAAGCTCGAAATCTCTAGTTCTTCACACCCGTTCTATACCGGTAAACAAAAGCTGGTGGACACTGCAGGTCGTGTGGACAAGTTTATGAACCGTTACCAAAAGCACTTGGAAAACAAGAAAAAATAAGTTCGTCACTTTCATATTTAAACCATAAAGAGCCATTTCAATCCAACTTGGGTAGAAATGGCTCTTTTATTGTTCAATATTGTGCCTAATAAGTTGTTCAAAACGGCTTTCTCTTTACACTAATTTGCTATCTTTGCACTGTTTGTTGCGTTACTTAAAATGAATATCGTATGAAGTGGTTGAAATGGATTCGTGTTGTACTGGCTATCGTTTTAACGATGCCACTCTGTTTTTTGTTTGTCGACTTTTTTCATCTGTTGCCCCACGATGTGGCGAAGTTGTTACATCTTCAGCTGGTACCGGCTTTGCTAGGCGGATTTTGGGGTTCGGCCATTTTTGTGGTAGTGTTAACACTACTCTTCGGTCGGTTGTACTGCTCTGTTCTCTGCCCGGCAGGTGTTTTGCAGGATATGTATAACCGCCTGACAGGAAGAGGTGTGAAAAAGAACCGGGCAAAACGTTATTTCAAATATACAAAACCGAATAATTGGCTGCGCTATTCCATCTTGGTCGTTACGGTGGTGGCTTTTGTCGCCGGTAGCTCCCTGCTTTTGATCCTGCTCGATCCGTATAGTAATGTAGGTCGGATGATGACCAACCTGGTGCGTCCGGCGTTGATTCCATTGAATAATTTATTTGTGAATGAATCGACAGCCGGAGGCGGTTTCTTTCATCATATCAATTCGTTAGGATTTGTGTTGGTGCCGACTCTCATTGCGGGCCTGTTTCTTGTCGTGGTGGCTGTGATGTCGCTTACCCGTGGACGACTTTACTGCAATACGATTTGTCCGGTGGGAACATTTCTCGGACTGATTTCCCGTTTTGCTCCTTTTAAAATTGTGGTGGATCATTCGGCCTGTAACCATTGCGGGGTATGTGCCCGTTCGTGCAAGTCGCAGTGTATCGACTCAAAAAATAGTGCTATCGATCATTCGCGTTGTGTCGATTGCTTCAATTGCCTTTCGACCTGCTCGCAGAATGCGCTGAGTTACCGGTTTCAACTGCCGGAGAAGAAAGCAGAGGCTGCGATTGAAAATGTAAAAAATAGTTCCCGCCGCAATTTTCTGATTGCCGGGGCGACTGCCGTCGCAACAGCTCCTGTAGCCATTGCACAAAACAAACTGGGAGTGAAGAAGGCTGAGCCCATTATGCCTCCGGGTGCCGGAACGCGCGATAACTTCAATACTAAATGTACAGCATGCCATTTGTGTGTGTCGGAATGTCCCACACAGGTGCTGCATCCCACCGCATTTGATTACGGCATTATGGGTATGATGCAGCCGAAAATGGCATTCGACAAAGGATTCTGTCAACCCGACTGTACCCAGTGTTCCACTATTTGTCCCTCGGGGGCACTTACGCCGTTAACCCACGAGCAGAAACATGTAACGCAGGTGGGTATTGCTCGTTTTACACAAACCCGTTGCGTGGTTTATCTTGACAATACCGACTGCGGAGCTTGTTCCGAGCACTGTCCGACTCAGGCTGTGAGTATGGTCGATTATAAAAATGGATTGCGGATTCCGCATGTGGAACCGGAAATTTGTATCGGTTGCGGAGGGTGCGAATATATCTGCCCGGCTACACCCAAAGCAATTGTGGTTCATGCCAATATCGATCAGAAAAGAGCAAAGCCGATTCCCAAAGGCGAAGCCAAAGAACAGAAGGTGGAGAATTTCGGTTTCTGATTTTGGTAGTGAAAAATAAGGAAATGAGGATGTCGCGTAGAGTCGGCATCCTCATTTTTTTTGTTTTTCTGAGAGTTAAAAGACAAGCCGACGACTTTTCAACAATCCTGTTTTTTTAAGAAATCGGGTGGTGTAGATTTTCTGTAAAATGGTTTACTTTGTAGGGTATGAACGAAGCAATACTCGAAAAACTGAAAGTGCTGGCGGAATCGGCAAAGTACGATGTGTCGTGTGCCTCCAGCGGTACTACGCGTAAGAATATTCCCGGCGGAATAGGAAACGCGGAGGGGTGGGGTATTTGCCATTCGTTCACCGAAGACGGTCGATGCGTGTCGTTGCTCAAGATTATGCTCACCAACTATTGCATCTACGATTGTGCCTACTGCATCAATCGGCGTAGTAACGACTTGCCACGAGCAACTTTCAGCGTGTCGGAGTTGGTGGAGCTGACCATTGAATTTTATCGTCGCAACTATATCGAAGGGTTGTTCCTCAGTTCGGGGGTGGTGCGCAATCCCGATTACACGATGGAGCGGCTGGTGCGGGCAATTAAAGATCTGCGGACGGTGCACCGTTTCAATGGCTATATTCATATGAAAAGCATTCCCGGTGCCAGTGAGCAGCTGGTGCACGAGGCCGGACTCTATGCCGATCGTCTCAGCGTCAATATCGAAATTCCGACGGAGCAAAACCTGAAGTTGCTGGCTCCGGAAAAAGATCACATCAGTGTCTACAAACCGATGTCGTTTATTCAGCAGGGGATGCTGGAGAGTAAGGAGGAGCGCCGAAAGTTTCGTTCGGCTCCCCGTTTTGCACCGGCCGGACAGAGTACGCAAATGATTGTAGGCGCTACCGACGAGAGCGACAAACAGATTTTGTACACCTCGGCGGCACTCTATCAGCGGCCGAGTATGAAGCGGGTTTACTATTCGGGATTTATTCCGGTCAATAGTTACGATAACCGTTTGCCAGCGCTGAAGCAACCTCCTTTGGTGCGTGAAAATCGCCTCTATCAGGCCGACTGGCTGATGCGGTTCTACGAATTTAAGGTGGATGAGATTGTGGACGACCGTTACCCCGATCTTGATCTGGAGATCGATCCGAAGCTTTCGTGGGCGTTGCGTCACCCCGAAGTGTTTCCGGTAGATATCAATAAAGCCGATTATTCGCTGATATTACGGATTCCGGGTATTGGCGTGAAGTCGGCCAAACTGATCGTGATGTCGCGGCGGTATGGAAAAATTACCGGGGCGGCGTTGAAAAAGATGGGCGTGGTAATGAAAAAGGCGCAATATTTTATCACTTGCAACGAATTACCGGTGCACACCGTTCACGAAGCTTCGCCCGAATATGTGCGAAAGGTGTTGACCGAAAAGAAACTTCCCAAGTCCAAACTGATCGATCAGCAGCAGTTGTCTCTGATTTTTGAATAAAATACCTCTCCCCTAACCCCTCCCCAAAAGGGAGGGAAACTAATCATCGGGCATTTAAAGACCCGGAAAAAAATGATTGTATTTCGTTACGATAAAACCTACGAAGGACTGCTGACGGCCGTTTTCGATGCCTATTTCCGTAAAACTTTTCCGGAGAAACTGCTCGGCACGGACGACATCGAACCGATGTTTGCCGACGAGAGTTTTGCCGTTATCACGCAACCGGATAAAGCTGCGCGGGTGTGGCGGTCGCTGGAGAAAAAGCTGTCGCCAGGAGCCTGCAATATGCTTACTTATGTATGGCTGTCGGAAGAGGAGGGGTGCGACGAATTGTTGTTTCAGTATATCCGCAAGACGGTGGATAGCAAACGATCGATTGAAACGAATTTTGCCGATGAGGTGGTGCTGAAGATCCACAAGCTTGCCATGAAGGTGAGCAAGGAACGACTCCGGATGATTCAGTTCGTACGGTTTCAGAAAGCAGCCGACGACATCTTCTTTGCTCCCATTGCGCCCGATCACAACTGTCTGCCGTTGGTGATAGACCATTTCAAAGATCGTTTTGCCGATCAGAAATGGATCCTCTACGACACCAAACGCGATTACGGGTTTTATTACGATTTGAAAACCGTTACCGAGATGACACTCGAAACCTCGGCGCTATTTCCCGAAGGCAAACTCGATGAGGTGTTGATGGCGGAAGACGAAAAACTGTTTCAGCAGTTGTGGAAAACTTATTTCAAATCGATGACTATCAAAGAGCGCATCAATCCGAAATTGCACCGGCAGCTGCTGCCAAAACGTTACTGGAAATATATGACGGAGAAACAGTGAGTTGGATGTTCTAATTCGACTAAATGGTACGGATTAATTGGGTGATGCGATTTTTAATCGCATTTATTTAGCTAATTACGCGATTAAAAATCGCGTCACCCGTCAAATCTGCGTTGATGGAATTTACATTAGACAGGAAGAGGTGCTGTCTGCGAAATATCAACCTCTATCCGGTTGAGGCGTTCGTCATTCGCGAAATTCTCTTTTCTGTTTGCGAGAGGCCTTCGCCATTTGCGAAACGATCTTTTGTCTTCGCGAGAAGCTTTCGCGGCTTGCGAAATGAACTTTTTTATAGGGATGACGTTTTCGCGGTTCGCGAAACGTTCTCCGATGTCCGGTTGAAAGTTTCGCCAATTGCAAAAAGAAGGCTGAATGAAAAAAGCACCCTTTTGAGGTGCTTTTTTTCTATAACAGAGGCTGATTTTACTCTCCGCTGGTATCTTTACCACGAATTTCCACTCGGCGGATTTTTCCGCTGATGGTTTTCGGCAATTCGTCCACGAATTCGATAACCCGTGGATATTTGTAAGGCGCTGTCACACGTTTCACGTGGTTTTGAATCTCTTTGATCAGATCTTCGCCGGCCTTCTCCTTATACTCTTTCGACAACACGATGGTAGCTTTCACCACCTGTCCGCGCACTTCGTCGGGCACGCCGGTGATGGCACATTCTACTACGGCCGGGTGGGTCATCAGCGCGCTTTCCACCTCAAACGGTCCGATGCGGTAGCCCGAACTCTTGATGACGTCGTCGGTGCGGCCTACAAACCAGTAGTAACCGTCTTCGTCGCGCCAAGCCACGTCGCCGGTATGATAAATGTGATTGTTGTAAACGCTTTTGGTCAACGCTTCGTCGCGGTAGTAACCCAAGAAAAGTCCCACCGGTTTGAAACGGTCGGTGCGCAGGATAATTTCGCCCTGTTCGCCGTCTTCGGCCGAGCGACCGTCGGCGGTAATCAGATCCATGTCGTACGCTGGGTTGGGCACTCCCATCGATCCCGGTTTCGGCTCCATCCAGGGGAAGGTGGCAATGGTAAGGGTAGTTTCGGTTTGTCCGAAGCCTTCCATCAACTTGATGCCTGTTATTTTGTAGAACGCCTCATACACTGCAGGGTTGAGTGGCTCGCCCGCAATGGTGCAGTATTTCAGTGCCGAGAGGTCGTAACTTTTCAAATCTTCGCGAATGAGGAAGCGAAACACCGTAGGAGGCGCACAGAAGGAGGTTACCTTGTATTTTTCGATCATGTGCAGCACGTCGGCCGGTGTGAATTTTTCATGATCGTACACAAAAATAGCAGCTCCGGCAATCCATTGTCCGTATAGTTTTCCCCAAACGGCTTTTCCCCATCCGGTGTCGGCCACCGTCAGGTGCAGACTGTTTTCGTGAATGTTGTGCCAGTAAGAGGCCGTTACGATGTGTCCCAGTGGATAGGTGAAGTCGTGGATCACCATTTTGGGATTGCCCGTGGTTCCCGATGTGAAATAGAGTAGGGAGATGTCGTCGTTTTTATTCTTTTCAGCAGGCTTTACAAACGGTGCTGCATGACGGATGCCTTCGTGAAAATCATTCCATCCTTCCGGATAATCGGATCCGACCGAAACAACGTTGGTGACAGAAGGCGAATCTTTTAATGCGCCGTTTACGTGTTTAATTACTTCTGCTTCGCCTACGGCAACAATCATTTTTATACTGGCGGCATTGCAGCGATATACGATATCTTTGGGTGTCAGCAGGTGGGTGGCCGGAATGCAAACGGCACCCAGTTTGTGCAGTGCCAGAATGGAGAACCAGAATTCGTAGCGACGTTTCAGAATAAGCATTACCATGTCACCCTTGCCGATGCCGAGTTGCTGAAAGTAGGATGCAGTGGCATCGCTGTATTGTTTTATTTCGGCAAACGTGAAATCGATGTGTCGACCATGATCGTTTGTCCAGCAGAGTGCTCTTTTGTCGGGGGCAATACGTGCCCACTCGTCAACAACATCGTAGGCAAAATTGAAGTTCTCGGGTACGACTACCTGAAAATTTTGCCTGAAATCATCCAGTGATTCAAATTTGGTTTTGGTTAGAAATTTTTCAATCATATTGGTGACATTACAAATGTGATTGTAATGAGAGAGGTGTCGATTTTATGGTATGGTTTTTGGTTGTATGAGATAACTATTTAGACGTTATTTTATTCGGCCGCTCGTGTTTTTTGAGCATTTCGGTCTCTTTTTCTTTCCACGACCCGAACTTGTCTTCCGCATGCGTATTTTCATTCAAAAGTTCAGTCGGCATTTTCATCGGATTCTGATAGCCGAGTTTTGGATTATACTGAAACGTACCTTTGCCTATTCCGCTTTCGATGATGCGTTGTTGTTCTTCGCGAAGCGGTTTGTAGATGGCTTCCATCAGTTTGTTGTGCCGGTCTTCTTCGGCTTGAGTCATCTTTAGGAACCGGTCGATGGTGAGTTGTTTTACCGTATGGATTCCTTCAAATTTAATGCTGTCGCTGATAGACAATTTCGAGTTTCTGGGTTGCACATACCCGGAAAAACGAATCATCTTCTTGAGGTTGGGACTGATGTGTAGCGGCTTGATGGTATCAAGTATTTCTATGTTTTGCGCACGCATCTCTATGCTGCTACAGAACCACAAACAAGTTCCAACAATCAGAAGATGAATGGGAACGGTCTGAACGGATTGTATACCATTCAGACCGCACCATATAAAACATTTTATTTTGTTTTGCAATCGGGTTGTTCTTGAATATACCGCAGCAACCATTCGCCTACTTCGGTAGTACTGTGCGCGCTCCCCCCCGCACAGATGTCTTCGGTTACAAAGTCAGCTTCGAGCGATGCGTTGACGGCTTCGCGAATCAAAGCACCTTCTTCTTTTAGATTGAATGCATATTCAAACATCAAAGCGGCTGAAAGTACCGTGGCCAACGGATTGGCGATGTTCTTGCCGGCTGCCTGCGGGTACGATCCGTGGATGGGCTCGAACACCGAGGTGTGAATGCCGATGGATGCCGAAGGTAACATGCCCAGCGAACCGGTGATAACGGATGCTTCGTCGGTAAGGATGTCTCCGAAAAGATTCTCGGTTACCAATACGTCGAAGCTCTTCGGCCACTGGATAATACGCATGGCAGCGTTATCCACAAACATATATTCGGTTTCGATGTCGGGGTATTGCGGGGCAATTTCCTGAGCAATCTGACGCCACAGACGCGAGGTGGCAATGACGTTGGCTTTGTCGACAACCGTCACCTTTTTGCGACGTTGGCCGGCAAATTTATAGGCCAAGTGCAGGATGCGTTCCACCTCTTCACGGGTATAAATGCAGGTGTCGTAGGCTGTGTTGCCGTCTTCGCTTCGACCCTGAGGACGACCGAAGTACATGCCGCCGGTTAGTTCGCGGATACACATAAAGTCGGCACCATCCACCAAATCGGCACGCAGCGGCGATTTGTGAAGCAATGATGCAAAAGTCGATACCGGACGAATATTGGCAAACAGTCCGAGATCTTTGCGCATCTTAAGCAAGCCCTGTTCGGGACGAACCTTTGCCGAAGGATTGTTGTCGTATTTGGGGTCGCCGATGGCTCCGAAGAGAACGGCATCCGATTTCATACACAGGGCATGTGTTTCGTCGGGATAGGGACTGCCTGTTTTGTCGATGGCGCAGGCACCCACCAGCGCGTATTCATACGTTAGTGTGTGGCCGAATTTTGCTGCCACCGCTTTTGTTACGTCAAGTGCTACTTTTACAATTTCGGGACCGATTCCGTCGCCCGGGAGAATGGCTAAGTTTAGTTGCATAATCCTGTTGGTTCCGCTTCGATACACAGAGTATCCAAACGAAAGTTTATTAAATGTTGATTGATTAAAATTGAGTTGTTATTCTTGCCCTTCACGGTGGAAGTAGACATACTTCGGTTCTTTGGGCTGGTACTCTTCGTTGTCCCATAAAGAGCTGGTAATCATTAAATCGGCGCTATAGCGATTGCAGGCAATAGGCACGTTGTGGATGCGGCACTGGCGAAGCAACATCTGAATGTCGGCTTCGTGTGGTTGTGCGTTGAGGTCGTCGATCAGAAAAACGGCCAGGTTGATTTTCTTTTGAGCAACCAATGCGGCAATTTCGGCATCGCCACCCATCGGACCGGAGTTTACACAGGTAACGTCGGCCGGAATTCCTTTTTTGTCGAATGCTTCCTTGATGAGGCCTCCGGTGGTGCCGGTACAAATAATTTTGTGCTTGGATAACATCTCGGCATTGTAGTTTGCCCATTCCACCATGTCGACTTTGCGGCGGTCGTGTGCCACCAGCGCGATGGTTAATCTTTTGTGCAAAGAAATATTAGTTTGAGTCATAAATAGCAGTATTTATTTGTTTTATAATGCAGGGCTTTTGTTACAATCGTTTCCTTGTATTGGAGTTTTAAATTGATACTGCAAAGGTAGCTGAAAATGGTTGATTGTCAAAAAAGAGCCCGTATTTATTGCGATTTAATTTTTTTGTAACGAAGGAGCTGCTAACTCGATAACTTCCATATCGTTGATGTTACGTTCGTCGATAGAAAACCGCAGCAATGTTTGTACCGTGTGAAAACCATAACGTCCGGCAGCGCCGGGATTGACGCAAAGCATTTTTAGGTGTTGATCGTATTGTACTTTCAGAATATGGGAGTGTCCGCAGGCAAACAAATCGGGCACTTCGTCTTTCAGTAGGGCTTTTGCATCCAGGCTGAAGTGGTTGGGATAACCGCCGATATGAGTCAGTAAAACGTTCATTTTTTCGCAGGTGAAGCGCAAAACGGTGGGGCAGCAGAGGCGGATGTCGTAGCCGTCGATGTTGCCGTGTACAGCTCTCAGGGGTTTGAATGCTTTAAGCCGGTCAACAATTTCAACGATTCCGATATCACCACCATGCCATATTTCGTCACACGACTCGAAATGCTCGAAAACACGGGGGTCGAGGTATCCGTGCGTGTCCGATAAAAAGCCGATTTTGGTCATTGTTTGATGAGTTTGTCTTCCCGGCAAAGATACACTTTTTTCATCTCCGGTCAAGGTCTTGGTAAGTAGTTTCTAACTGTTTTAACCGATTTTGTGGGTGGTGCGAGCTCCGACTCGTATGAAAAAATCCCAGCGACTTGGAAGTCGCTGCACCCTTGGCGGAATACGTTTTTCTGTTGCACTATTCTACAGCCTTACGAAAAAACAAACCCGGGACACGAGGTGTGAACCGGGTTTGTTTGTGTTATAAAAAATTCTTGTTATGTATTTGCTTTTTACACGAATCGTAACTCGCCGAAAAATTCGGGACGATGGAAGTCGGGATTTGGCGTAAGAATTGGGTTCCAACTCAGGTAGTGTTTAAAGGCGGTATCGTCGGCGCACTTATAGAAGTTACCCATGATTTTTTCGGGTAGGTGCTGTTCGTCGATGCCCAGCAGGTTGAATGGAATGGCAACAGTCAGTTCCCACTCGAAGTTACCTTCCAGCTCCTGAAACGCTTTGGTTCCGATCGAGGGATAGCGCAAAATCTGTTTCAATTCGTCGGGGGTACGCGATACGGCATCCTTGCGGGTGACATGCACCGCTGCATAACAAGCCCCGACACAGTTGAACTCGAAGTTCATGTAGCCGTTTTGATCGGTTCGTTGACAGAAAAATTCCACACAACTGTCTTTCCATACCGGATCCATGTCTTTGCTGTAGACGGCGCACAGCACATTGCCATTAACCACGTACTTAATTACTATCGCGGTAGTTGAGCGGGCAATGCGAAATGAGGTAAGCGGTTTGTACGGAAACCGGTCAGGCCAATTCACACTCTCCAGACTTCCTCCGTTACCCTCTTCCTCGAGAATATCGCTTGCTGCGTCAATGGAGGCATTGTCCAACCGACTTACATAGGGCACATCAATTGTCTTCATTACCTTACTTTTTATTTTATGTACCTAACAGCTAATTAGATATAAATAAATCGCCACTCTGTTGACTTTTCAAAGAAAGACGGACTGATTCTTCTAAAATAGTTGCACAATGATACAATTTTTTTTGCGTAAAAAAAACACCTGTTTTGTGAATTAACAAGAGAAATTGAAGTCAGCTTGACTTTTTGTTTTTTGACCTCCCAACCCTCCAAAAGAGGGCTGTAACATTGTAAAATGAATAAAATCTCCTCTTTTTACAATCAAATTCCTCCCCTTTGGGGAGGTTAGGTGGGGTCAGTAAACCAAAAATGAGGTGAGAATATTTTGTTCCCGAAAAGTCAAGATGACTTCAATTTGTTGTGAATTAAACCCTTTGGCAGACGATGCACTTTTTCTGTCCGTCGGATAAGGTGGTGGCAAACAGAAACATCTCTCCTCCGTCCTGCAAGCCGAACTTTTTGCGGATATCTTCGGGGCGCGCCGGAAAATTGCGCACGACTACATTGGCTTTTCCTGCAGGCAGCGCCTCCTTCACGGTCTGTTTGTTCAATGCACCGGCAGCGATAATGCGGAAGGCTTTACCCGGAAAATCGTCGTGTAAGGTGTCGGACGTGTAGAGATGGGAGTCGGGATGCAATTTTTGTAATCCGAACCGTTGCCCTATTAGTCGGAAAGCTCCGGCTTTCAGAATGGCGGTATTCGGTTCGTAAAGATAGGTGGCTAATTGGTTAGTATAAACCGGTTCGGCCTCTGTTTCTTCTTGTGGCGTAAAACAGAAAGAATCGTTGTTGTCGCTTTGCAGGTTCACACTGGTAATGGAATATTCCGACGCATCCTTCCGGCACTCAAACAGCAGCTCTTTGCATTCATTCTTAACGGCCACCACGTGCACGCGCTCCACACATCCGAGTTCACGCACCGCCTGTGTGATGTCGAGCATCGGGGAAGCTTTCACCAGAATCTTGTCTGCATGTTGCCACAACATAGTCAGGTTGACCGGTACGTCGGGTTCGCAAGCGCTCAGCAGTACCACTTTCTGTTTCTTGTCGTCGCGTCGTGCCGGATCGAAGTAGATGCAATCGAACTGCCGGTGGTCGTTTTGCAAAAAACTGAGTCCGTCGGCGCAATGCGACTCTACCGTTGCTTTGCAGGCGGCAAAGTTGTGAGCGGCCACTTCGGCAAGCTCCTCATTGCGTTCCACGTAACAGTAAGAGCGGCTTCGTTCCGACATAAAAATGGCATCGATGCCCAGCCCTCCCGTCAGATCGATAACAGATAGACCCTCTACCAACGCCGCTTTGTACAACGCTGTCGGTTCGGACGAACACTGCTCCATCGAGAGTTTTACAGGATAGATAAAATTGTTGTTGCCGGTCAACGAAGGAAACTTTTCTGTCGCTTTGCGCCGCCCCTCAATCTGTCGCACGGCAAACTCCATGTCGATGTCGGGATAACGCGCCCCACTGAGCAGCAAACGGTGCGTGTCGTCGTTGGCATGCTGTTCGATAAAAGCATTGAGGGTTTCGTCAGGCAAAAGCATAGGCGGTCTGTTGCCGGTTATTTCTTGCATACATAGATGCTCGCCTCGTAAAGCAGCACCAGCGGAATGCACACGGCTATCATGGAGAATGGGTCGGCCGGTGTGATGATGCCTGCCAAAATAGCAATGATTACAACCGCATGTCGTCGGTATTTGCGCATAAATTCACGCTTCAGAATGCCGAACCGCGAAAGAAGGTAAACCAGAATAGGAAGTTCAAAAACGGCACCGATGCAGATCAGTGTTGTGGTGAAGAGGCTGATGTACGAACTGAGTGACACCATGTTGACAATCTCGGGACTGATTTGATAGGTGAAGAAGAACCGTATGGCAATGGGAAAAATGAGGCTGTAGGAAATCAATACTCCGAGAAAGAAGAGCAATCCTCCCGATATGAATGTCCACACAATGGGGTGACGTTCGTTGGGGTAGAGTGCCGGACTGACAAAGCACCACAGCTGGTAAAATATGTAAGGAATGGAGAGTATGAGTCCCAGCCAGAAGGCGATGTTGAGGTGCACCATAAACTGACCGGTCAGTTCATAGTTCACCAGTTTTAGATTAAAGTCCTCAAAGCGGAGTGATGAAATATGCAAAGCCTGCCCGACATAATCGAGCCATTTGTACATGTAAAAGGTGGAGTTTTTCGGAGCAAAAATAACATCGAATACCCACTCTTTGGCACAAAAAACGATTATCATCATCGCTACTATCGCCACGACCGACCGGAAAAGCATCCAACGCAACGCCTCCAGATGATCCCAAAACGACATTTCCTGTTCTTCTTTTTCCTCGCTCATAAGTTCATTATATAGCTAAACTTTCGACTTTATCAAATGCCGAGTTCTTGGTTTATAAGAATAATTTTTATCCTTCCCTTGGGAAAAGATTTCTCGGTAATTGTCCATGTATTACAGAGTCTTTGCGGACTATTACAATCATGACATTCTCCCGTTTTTACACAAGGAGTATTGAAACCTTGATGACGCGTAGCATTCCGGGGAGCAGCATACTTTTGGACTCTTTCCATGGCAGAATCCAGATCGGGAGTCTGCTTATTTACTCCGATAAACAACACTACATTTCTTGGGCCGAAGGTCAGTGCTGCAGTCCGATTGCCCACCATATCCAGATTTACCAGCTGTCCTTTTGCCGTAAAAGCATTTGTTCCTGTCAGAAAAAGATCTGCCAATAAAGCTTTTTTCCGGTTGTAAATCTGATCACGAAAAGAGAGTTTCGGGTCGAACGTATCAATAAAAACAGATGCTTGTTCCCGACAAAAATCGAGGACTCCCGTTGCCATCATGGTTTGAGAATCGGCATAAGAGATTACATCCGCACTGATATTTGGAAAAATATCCAGAGTGAAGATTCGATACGCATCTTCCTTGTTTTTAGCAAGATAACATTCAAAATTATTCTTCTCAAATACTTTTTTCAAAGTCAGAAGTTCGGCATTTTCCAATTGTCCTCTTTTGCTCTCTGATATTATCATCTTATTGTTCCACTATCTGCATGCCGATTAAACGATCGTACCGCTCTCCCCAGCCTCGGTAGTAGGCATAAATTACGTACTCGTTGCGGGTTTGCCACAAGCTTCCCTCAATGGGTTGAAGCGATCCTGCCGATTCATCGCGCTTTACAAGTGCATACTGGTAATTATATCCACCTTGTTTTAGTAACAATGTCTGTTCGTAAGCATTATGCTGTGCATTGTATTCCATTCGGTTGCTGCGATCGAACCGGTTATAATTCAAATCACCCAATATATAGAGCGACCCTTCGAAAAATGGTTTTTCGGTAGGAATGGTAAAATGGACAAACATATAATCGGCATCTACGGCATCGTCCTCATCGTTCTGAAGATTGACCACATAACGACCGTTCACATCTTCAGTTCGTTCGTAGGGGCGGTTTGCCCGGAATTCGTCGGAAACCAGCGTGGTATGATAGTAGGGTGCGAAATATTTAATGTTGTCAACGCCCGAGCCGAAGGTGTGAATGGACGAACAATCGAAGCTGCGGTATTCATTTCCGCCCTCGAAAACGAGTGACCGGTTGTTGATGAAACTTTGTTTGGAGAGGGTGGTGTAGGAGGGCTGAATACCGAAAACCTGATTGTCGTAGCGGTTGTTTTGCCGCACCAGCACCTTTAGCTCCGAAAAGACATCCCGCATCGGAAATTGACTGTTGTCGATCGTAAAATCTATTTGTTGAAAGCGGCGATTGATCTCCAGATCTGTATTGCCACGCACGGTGCCGTCTATTGCTACTTTCGGGTCAACAACAGAAAAGCAGGCCACCGCTACTGCTTTGTCAGGGTTGTTGTCTTCGTATACCGTTACTAAATAGTTACCTGAGATCCGAAACCGAAGCTGATCGTTGGGGAAACGGATGGCATAGTGCGTATACAGAAAAGTAGTGTTGAACGAGGAGGCATAATCCGTTATCATCCCGTTCGAGGATCCGTCGATCGCCTCCATGTCGGTGATGTTCGACGGGCTCCAGTCGGCATTGCAATGACGCACCGAGTAATAATAGTTTTTCCGATCGTGCGACATCTCGTCAAATTGTACACAGATACTTTCCGTGCCGTTGAGACGAATGACAGGCAATGATATTTTTTGACCGCTTACGCCCACCTGCAATGTCTTGATGTTCTCGGTAAGGGGCATGGTTTGGTAGTGCTTCTGCGCAGAAGCACTCAGGATAAACGCCAAACAGAGAACCGACAGTAAGAATTTCATCCGTTACAGTTGAGAGAAAATGGAAGGAGTATCGCATCAACGTTTGTCGCGATCCTCTCGTTGCAAAATTAACGTATTTATGTCATATCAGGATACTGAACACAAAAAAAGCTGTCAGCATCTACTTATGCCGACAGCTTTTTGTCTATTTGTCGTTGAAAATTATAAATCGGTAATCGGTTTATGTTTCGGAACCAGAAGTTTCATGCAAACAAATGCCAGCAGGTAGGCAAACGCGCACACACCAAACATAATTCCGTAGCCTGTAGAAATATTGGACGAGATTAGCTCTTTTGCGTGATCTAAAGCCTGAGGATTGGTAATCACCTCTTTCAGGTTGTCGACTTTGATTTGATCGAGAGGGATCTGAGCTGTTTCCTGAATCAGACCTTGCGCCTTGGCCAAGCCAACACCAATGGCACGATAATGATCTTCTAAGCGGCCGGCAATCTGTTGAACGGCAACACCGCCCAAGCCACCAAATGCGGCACCGATACCGGTTACGGTACCAACTGCTTTTTTGGGGAACATATCCGAGACAGTTGTAAACAGGTTGGCCGACCATGCCTGGTGAGCTGCACCTGCAATGCAAATAATTCCAATTCCGTATACGATACCAAAACCGGCCATCGTTTGCGTAAACAATAAAGATAACGGAGCAACAGCTATCAGGAGCATCGAAGTCATACGGGCTTTGTATGCTGCCCAACCTTTGTTCATAAACGACATGGGGATAGAACCGCCATAAACAGAACCGATGATAGCAATACCGAACACCACGAAGTTGGAGACCATTACCCGCTGAGCAGTCTCTTCAGGAGAAAGACCTACACAGAATTGCTGTTTGACGTAGGTAGGTAACCAGAAAAGCAGGAACCACCAGATGCCATCGGTCAAAAACTTACCAACAACAAATGACCAAGTCTGGCGGTATCCGAGCATTTTTCCCCATGAAATTTTCTGACCATGGTTAGCTGCGTCATCGTCTACTTTTGGTTCGTCTACGTCGCTGTGAATGTAATCATACTCCGCTTGCCCGAGTTTTCCCTTTTCAAGCATTTTTTTAGGAGTGGAGTAGAAAATACCCCAGAAAATCAGCCAAAGGAAACCAATCACACCGGTAATAATGAACGCCATTTGCCATCCATGCAAACTTCCGAGGAATTCCGAGCCGCTTGCCCAAGTGAGCAAACACCATGGAACGAAAATGGCACAGATCATAGCGCCGATATTGGAGCCTGAGTTGAAAACCCCGGTAGCAAGAGCTCTCTCTCTTTTAGGAAACCATTCAGCTACTGTTTTAATAGACGCCGGAAAGTTACCTGCTTCGCCTGCGCCAAAAATGCTTCGTGCAATACTGTGTGCAATAAGCGATTTGCCCATCAGAGAACTTGCAATGCCGGCAATTGACCAGACAATAAGTGAAATTGCCAAGCCTAATTTGGTGCCAATTTTGTCGATAAGCCAACCGGCTACTAATGTAAATCCGGCATAGAATGCCGTGAAGACAGACGTTAAGGTAGAGAATTGGGTAGAGCTCCAACCGAATCCTTCGGGAGAGCAGAAATAATCTTTCAGGAACCCGATCACATTTCTGTCCATGTAGTTCACAGTCGTGGCAAAAAGAAGCAAAGCAGCAATCGTCCACCTGTATTTTCCAACTTTTTCAGTAACTGAAGTCATAATTGTTTATAGATTTAAGAAAAGGTGAAAGCGGATAATGGTGTGCCATTACCCGCTTAAAATATTATTTTCGAACTTTTTTAATGATAGCCAACGCATCGCTGCACAATTTGGTAATGCCAGCCCAATCCTGAGCTTTGATCAAATCGGCAGGGAAAAGATTCGATCCCATACCCACGCAGGTAACACCAGCATCGAACCAGCCTTTCAGGTTTCCTTCTTCCGGTTTTACACCACCGGTCACCATTAGTTGCGACCAGGGCATCGGCGCTTTCAATCCTTTTACGAAGTTAGTGCCCAATACATCGCCGGGGAACACTTTGCACAGATCGCATCCCAGTTCCTGTGCAAAACCCACTTCAGAAACCGATCCGCATCCCGGAGTGTAGGGAATCAGACGACGGTTTGCCACTTTAGCTACGTCGGGGTTGAACAACGGACCTACGATGAAGTTAGCGCCCATCTGGATGTACAATGTTGCCGCAGGAGCATCGACGATAGAGCCGATACCCAAAATCATTTCAGGACACTCGTTTGCTGCAAATTTCGATAAGTCACGGAATACTTCGTGAGCAAAATCACCACGGTTGGTAAATTCGAAAGCGCGAACGCCACCTTCGTAACATGCTTTGAGCACGTTTTTGGCCACTTCAATATCCTTGTTATAGAATACCGGAACCATGCCGGTTTCTTTCATGGCCGTTAAGACCTGTATTTTTGAAAATCTTGCCATAGTAATATTTACAATTTAGTCATTTACAATTTACGATTGAAAAATGTACGATTTAAGCGTCGCCCATTTTTTCTCGTTTTGTAATGATGGATTTAGTAATAATTGCCAACAACTCTCCGGTTTCTCTTTTCAACTCTGTCAAAAGATCCGGCTTTATCAACTCAGAATCAGCAATAACATCAAGCCAATATTCGGTTTCATCAAGCTCTTCTTCTACAATTTTCAATTTGTTGATAAAGTCCTTGTCCGACTTTGCTCTACAAGCTGCTCTGTAATTAGCTCCCGGTGAGGTTCCTGAACGTACCACTTGGTTGCCTATTGCTTTACCCGAAATAGTATTAGGCAATTTGTCAACCATTTTAATAATGCGTCCTGAGAATTTTCTCAACCTCAATTTGAGTTCATCCGGAGTCATTGGACTGTTTTTAAGATGAAGAATATACGATTCACAACCAAAACCATTCAGATTCTAATCGTAAATCGTAAATTTTTAAATCTAAAATTATCTTGAAACACGTCCCGATCCGTCACCTTTCATCAGGTTTTCTACTTCAGGAACGGTAACCAGGTTGAAGTCACCATAAATAGTATGTTTCAGACAAGATGCTGCCACGGCAAATTCAAGTGCTTTCTGGTCGTCGTTTGTGTAAGTGAGCAAACCGTAGATCAAACCACCCATGAATGAATCGCCACCACCTACGCGGTCAACGATGTGGGTAATATCGTAATCTTTGGAGACTTTCAACGAACCTTCAGAATACAAGCAACCTCTCCATGTGTTGTGGTTGGCGTTGATAGAACCACGAAGCGTTACAATCACTTTTTTAGCACGTGGAAATTTAGCCATCATTTGAGTACAAACCGATTCAAATTCGGCTGCATTCACTTCGCCGCCGGTGTGTTCTACGTCGAAGCCTTCGGGTTTGATACCGAAAACCTTTTCGGCATCTTCTTCGTTACCAAGGATGACGTCGCAACCTTCGACCAAAGCCGGCATGATTTCCGACGCTGTTTTGCCGTATTTCCAGAGATTTTTGCGGTAGTTCAGATCACATGAAACGGGAACGCCTAATTTGTTGGCAGCTTTGATCGCTTCGAGACAAGCATCAGCTGCACCTTGCGAAAGAGCAGGGGTGATACCAGTCCAGTGGAACCAGTCTGCACCTTTCAATACCTCTTCCCAGTTGATCATTCCCGGGGTAACTTCTGCAATTGAAGAGTGAGCACGGTCGTAAACCACTTTGCTTGCACGTGCTACAGCGCCTGTCTCGAGGAAGTAAATTCCTACACGGTCACCACCACGCACTACATTGTCGGTTTTAACGCCATACTTGTGCAATTCGCTTAAACACCACTCTGCGATGTCGTTTTTAGGCAAACGGGTAACGAACTGAGCGTCCATTCCGTAGTTGGCCAAAGATACGGCAACATTAGCTTCTCCACCGCCAAAAGTCGAATTGAGGTGTGTTGCCTGACAAAAACGTTCGTAGCCCGGAGTGGCCAAACGAAGCATAATCTCTCCAAAAGTTACAATTTTCTTACTCATTGTATTGATTGTGTATTTGATTAAATTGGTCTGCCAATTTTTTGCAACTGCAAAGGAACTGCTTTTTTCTTAATTAAACAATAACAAGTTATCACAAATGGTTGTCATATTCCGGTAGTTGTTTCGTATTGAAAAAGGTGCAATTCCTTTGCATTGTGTTCTGCGATGAATCAGAACTTGAAGAAGTTGTTTGCGTTGTTGTAGCTGATGTCTTCTACCATCTGACCCAGGAATGCCAGTTCGCTTGCCGGCAACTTACCCTTTTCTACGTCGGTACCAATGAGGTTACACAGGATACGGCGGAAGTACTCGTGACGAGGATAGGAGAGGAAGCTGCGCGAGTCGGTCAACATGCCCACAAAGCGGCTCAACAGACCCAAAACAGAGAGCGAATTCATTTGAGCGGTCATGCCAATTTCCTGATCGAGGAACCACCAGCCCGAACCGAACTGAATTTTACCGGCAACACTACCATCCTGAAAGTTGCCGATCATGGTAGTAATTAAATCGTTGTCGCGCGGGTTGAGGTTGTATAGAATGGTTTTGGTTAGTTTGTTGTCGGTGTCGAGGCGGTTGAGGAATTTCGACATGGCTTTTGCTAAGGTGAAATCTCCTATTGAGTCGAAGCCGGTATCTGGGCCTAAGGTCTTGAACAAACGGCTGTTGTTGTCGCGGATTGTGCCGAAGTGGAACTGTTGTGTCCAGCCTGTTTCCCAGTCCATTACGGCAAATTCAACCAACATTGCCGATTTGAACTTGACAATCTCTTCTTTTGTTAACCCTGTGCCGCCATATACTTTGTTGAAGATAGCGTCGATTTCGGCCTGGGTATAATCTTCGGCATAGAACTCTTCGATGCCGTGGTCGCTCAATTTACAACCTACCGATTCGAAGAATTTGTGGCGTACGCGCAGCGCTTCGATTACATCGGCAAATTTGGAGATAGAAACGCCCGATACGTCAGCCAGTTTTTCGATATAAGCACGGAAGTTGGCGGCGTTTTCAACGGTCATGGCCTTGTCCGGACGCCAGGTAGGAAGTACTTTTACCTCAAAGCCTTCGTTTTTCAGAGCGATGTGGTATTCGAGCGAATCGACAGGATCGTCGGTGGTGCAAACGACTTTTACGTTGCAACGCTTCATTAGGCCACGAGCCGAAAATTCGGGTGTGCGTAATTTGGCGGTACATGCGTCGAAAATTTCTTTGGCGGTTTCGGGTTTAAGCAGGGTGTTGACTCCGAAAACAGAGCGGAGCTCGAGGTGAGTCCAGTGGTAGAGCGGATTGCGCATGGTATAGGGAACCGTAGCTGCCCATTTTTCAAATTTTTCCCAGTCAGTAGTCTCTTTTCCGGTGCAGAAGCGTTCTTCAATGCCATTGGTGCGCATTGCACGCCATTTGTAGTGGTCGCCTTCGAGCCAAATTTGACCCAGATTGTCGAACTGGCGATCTTTCGCAATAAATTCAGGATTGAGGTGACAGTGATAGTCAATAATTGGCATTTTAGCCGCATGCTCATGATACAGTTGTTGGGCTGTTTCGTTATCGAGCATGAAATCTTTGTCCATAAAAGCTTTCATAGTCCGTTCGTTTTGTTTTGGTATTATTGTTATAATCTAATATTTAATGGCTTATTGCTTTTGTTTCGATTTCCGTGTTCGAGCACGAAGTTATATATAAAATTTCATATAATGAGGAAAAAACGTTCAAAAAAAATATTTTTGCGCTAAAAATAAATCTGAACCATTTCTGGTTGTCTGTTTAAAAAATTCCCGAAAGCCCCAAATCGTCGGTCAGGCAAAAGACCTGACTGTAAATGTAGATGCCCAATTTGTTGGTTTCCAACTTTCGGTTCAGTTGCAAAACCGGATGTCCGGGCTTTACCCGAAAGTGTTCCTGTAATTTTGCATCAGCCTTGATGGCAAATAATTGCTGTACACCCCCGGTAATCTCAATCTGATATTTTGTGCGCAGTACATCGAATAGAGATTTGTTTTCCATATTCAGGGCGGTGAATCGGGGAAAATTGAGATTTGGCAGCATGGTAATGTCGTAAAATACCGGCTTGCCGTTGAGATAACGCAGTCGTTCGAAATAGATGCATCCGACCTCTTTCTCTCTGTCGCTCAACTCAAACGAGAATGCCTCTTTCCATGGTTTCGCTTCGGGTTTGCCGATGATTTTTGTGGTAAGTTTGTTGTCGCCTACGGCTGAGGTGGTGCTCATCAACGACAGGATGCCGATCCCTTTGGGTAGCCCCTTGACGATACTGCCTTTGCCTTGGTGTTTCATGATAAAACCGTCGGCCACTAAGCGGTCCAACGATTTGCGCACCGTATGGCGTGCCACGCCATGTATCACGCTCAGTTCGTGTTCGGAAGGCAGTAGGTCGCCCTCTTTATAGATGCCGTCGGTAATCAGGCCACGCAGCGATTCGTACAATTTTTTATGTTCAGGAAGATTTGTCACTTTTCAATGTCGTGTTTTTTTGCGGTTCAAAGATACGGTGCGTAGCCTAAAAATCAAAACTTTTTTGTAGAAACATCTGCGTACAAGTTCTGCTTTAAATGGTTTGTTGCTCTTGTTAATATATTGATAATGAAAATATTGATGTAGTATTGTATTTGCTTGTATATATGTGTATTTGACGATAACTTTGTTGTATTAAAACGTGGTAGAATAGAATTTATTTAACGTATATACAATGAAATCAATTTTAGACAATCGTCCGGCTTTGGCAAAAGAGGTGAACAAAGTGGCCGAAGTGGCTGGATATTTGTGGCAAAAAGGGTGGGCCGAACGCAATGGTGGTAATATCACCATCAACATCACCGAGTTTGTCGACGACGAGATTAAATCGTTACCGGCAATCAGCGAGGTGACTCCCATCGGTACGACGCTTCCTAACCTTAAGGGGTGCTATTTCTATTGCAAAGGTACCAACATGCGCATGCGCGATCTGGCTCGCTGGCCGATGGAAAACGGATCGGTGATTCGCATTCTCGACGATTGTGCCAGTTACGTTATTATTGCCGACCAACCGGTAAAGCCAACATCCGAATTGCCATCGCACCTGAGCATGCACAATTTTTTGATAGGCAAAGGCTCGAACTACAAAGCATCGCTTCATACGCATCCCATCGATCTGATTGCGATGACCCACCACAAACCGTTTTTGGAAAAAGATGTACTTACCAATCTCTTGTGGAGTATGATTCCCGAGACCAAGGCGTTCTGTCCCCGTGGTCTGGGTATTATTCCTTACAAACTGCCGAGTTCGATGGAACTTGCACAGGCAACCATTGCCGAGTTGGAAGAGTACGATGTGGTGATGTGGGAAAAACACGGTGTTTGCGCGGTAGGTGTCGATATTATGGATGCTTTCGATCAGGTGGATGTGTTGAGTAAATCGGCTCAGATCTACATGACGTCCAAAAATATGGGCTTCGAGCCTGGCGGTATGTCTGCCGAACAGATGCAAGAGATGACCGTTGCATTTAATCTTCCTAAATAATTCTGAGAAACTGAAAGGTTTTATTTTAAGCAAAGCGATTGTCTCACGCGAGATGATCGCTTTGCTTTTTTGCGTTAGACTCTTCGCGGAAAGTTCTCTTCAAAAAGGTTTGTTCATCTCCTTTTTATAAATATCTTTGTTTGATAAAACGCAATAATATTCCAAAAAGCAATTTATGATTGACTTAGCAATTATCGGAGGCGGCCCTGCGGGTTACGTGGCCGCGGAACGTGCCGGAGCCAGAGGTCTTTCTGTTGTCCTGTTCGAAAAAAAAGAGATGGGCGGGGTTTGTCTGAACGAAGGTTGTATTCCTACAAAAACACTGCTTTACAGTGCCAAGATATACGACAATGCCCTGCATGGTGATAAATATGGCATTTGTGCCGAAAATGTTGGTGTTGACTTTGGTCGAATCATGATGCGCAAAACCAAAACCGTGCGCAAATTGGTGGCTGCTGTCAATGCCAAGATGAAAGCCCATGGGGTGGACGTAGTGAAGGAGGCCTACATCGAAAATCGTTCGCAAGATAGCATCTCCATACGCTGTGGAGAGAATTGTTACGAGGCAAAAAATCTCCTTGTCTGCACCGGTTCCGAAACATTTATTCCTTCTATTCCCGGAATTGCGGAGGCAGGAGATTGTATTCTTACTAACCGCGAAATACTGGCGCTCAAAGAGCAACCGGACTCGCTGGTTGTGATTGGTGGAGGCGTAATCGGAATGGAGTTTGCCAGCTTTTTCAACAGCATCGGTACCAAAGTAACGGTTGTTGAGATGATGCCCGAAATATTGCCCGGAATGGATACCGAAATGAGTGCCCAGCTTCGCGAAATATACACGAAGAAAGGAATCGTATTCCATTTGTTGGCCAAAGTGACGGCAATCGACGGAAGCGCGGTGACGTTTGAAAAGGATGGACAGGCCGAAACCGTAACTGGCGAGAAAATTCTGTTGAGTGTCGGTCGTCGTGCCGTGACGCAGGGTTTTGGCCTTGAAAATATTGGTGTTGAACTTTTCAAAGGTGGTATCAAAGTGGATGAGACGATGCGCACCAACGTGCCCAATGTATTTGCGGCCGGTGATGTTACCGGGTTCTCACTTCTTGCACACACGGCCAGTCGCGAGGGCGAGGTGATTGTCAATAACCTGAACGGACAAGCCGACACGATGAGCTATCGTGCTATTCCCGGCGTGGTATATACCAATCCGGAATTTGCCGGGGTGGGGCTGACCGAAGAGGCGGCAATAGCGCAAAATATTGCTTGTCGGGTGGCAAAACTACCCATGAGTTATGCCGGACGTTTTGTTGCCGAAAACGAAGGCATCAACGGACTCTGCAAAATTTTAGTTAGTGCGGATGAAACGGTTCTTGGAGTACACATGTTGGGCAATCCGGCCAGCGAAATTATCTATGGCGCGGGCATGGCTATCGAAAAACGGATGACTCTCGAAGAGTTGAAAAAGGTTGTCTTTCCGCATCCGACGGTGTCGGAAATATTCAAAGAAACAATTTTTGAGCTATAAAAAAGATAAAGCAGAACATCAGCATGATGTTCTGCTTTATCTTTTTTCAAATGAGCCGATTGCTAAAATGCCAGCAGTCGTATGAAAAATACCGTGATGTGGTTGATAAGCTGTGACAGGTGAAGAATATTTACATGCAGGTAGTTCTCAGCAAGAATAATGGCCAGTAATCCGGCAGTACCCCATTTGTAAAGGTTTGCCATCAGAGTTGGGTTGGTCTCTTTTAGAAAAGTGAGGTAGAGGTGCGACCCGTCGAGAGGTGGCAGTGGAATCAGGTTGAAGACGAATAGTCCGAAATTGATAATTCCCGAAATAACAATCCAGTTAATAATAAGAAGTCCGGTCTCCGTGCTGTTAAAATAAGGATAGATAAACAGCAGTCGCGCGACGATAAGCAGCACCAACGCGATAATAAAGTTGGAAAGTGGCCCCGCAATGGAGATCAGGATCTCGTCACGGTGTTTGTGTTTCAGGTTTTCTGGATTGAAGCTGACCGGCTTGGCCCATCCGAATCCGGCAAAAATAATCAGGAAAAACCCCATCCAGTCGATATGGCGGAGAGGATTCAGAGAGATACGTCCCTCCATCTTTGCCGTGTTGTCTCCTAGTCGATAGGCAGTGTAGGCGTGGGCAAATTCATGCACCGTCAGGCCGACGATGGCTGCGGGTATGAGCCTTAGTGTTTCGGATAGTTCCATAAATAGGGCTTCTGATTATTTATAAAGAGATAAAATGTCCGCAGGAGTCTGAAAAATATAGTCGGCAGGAATCGTTTCGGGGTGTTTGCATCCCCATCCGGCTAATCCGAAACTGACATTCGCACCTTGTGCACACCTGCAATCGTAGATCGTGTCGCCGATATAGATCGAAGTTTCGGGTCTGGCATTGGCTATTTCTAAAAATTTCAGCATCGGTTCCGGATCGGGTTTGTGCTTTTCGGTTTGGTCGGAGCAGACTACGAAATCGAAAAATTCGGCAAGCCCGAATGGGGCAAACTCATTCTTGAACTCGGTTTGCGTTTTGGAGGTGACGATGCCGGTCGTCACCCGATTTTCTTTCAATGCAATCAGTATTTCGCGAATTCCGTCAAAAACTTTTGCAGTGTGAAAGTATTGCTGAAAGAAAAAATTCCACCGCAAGTTGGCTTTCGGTACATCCTGAATACCGAACATGGGCAAGGAGTCGGATCCCGGCAATCCGAATGCAAATTCCAGTTCTTGTAACGAAAACTCTTTGCCGTAGTCGGTTTTCAACATACTCTGCAACCCACGCAGCACCGCCTGTTCCGTATCTATCAGGGTGCCATCAATATCAAAAATTACTGTCTCTTTCATTGTGCCTCTTCTGTATTAAGGGTGCGAAATTAGCAGTAATTTTTGAATATGTTTGTGGATGCCGGGCGGTGGCGGCAAGGAAAGCCTCCCTTTTCTGATTTTTTAGCTCTTCGTTTTATTTGGTTTGATGAGCTTTGATGTATTGGGCGACATCCACCATGGGCGCAATCCAGATCTCTTTTTCGTGTTGTTTGAGGAAATGAAGCAACTGACTGTGTGCTGCGAGCGATACATTGATGTTGTGTCCGCCGCCTACGCCATGAAACAAAAATACGAGTAGTGTGTGTGATTCGAGGGCTTGTTTTACCAATCCGGTAAGATACTCTCCCGATGATCCGTTAATCATATAGCAACGGATGTCGTTCAGGTCGACTTCGTTCAAATGTTGTAATCCCGGCTGAACTCCACGGGCTCCGACAAATAGTTGCTCAATCGGTTTATAAAAATCTTCTCCCTTAATAGTACGGTCGCCACATGGATAGGCAAATGATCGGGTTGTTTTGCCGTCGATAGATTGTAGCAGTGTGTTGTTGATCTTGATTTCGTTTTGTGCCCGGGCTACGGTGAATTTGCTTAGGTCGCTTTCAGGCGATACCCAGGAGCGTCCAGCCAAACCTCCATCGCAAGGATGCGTGAGCGTGTGGTTCCCAAGTTCGTGCCCTTCTTTTGCGGCCTTTTTCCATTCATTCATCCGATTGGCAACTACCGGCGACTGGCCGATAAGATAAAATGTGCCTTTCAGTGCCACTGAATCGAGGGCAGGAACTACATTGTCCAGATCAATATCGATAGCATCGTCGTAGGTGAGTACTACGGCGCATCGTTTGCCATTCCACTGTTCTGGTTTTTGTGCATGGACGACCTGACCGATGCAGGCGGCAATTAAAATTGCATATAAAAATTTCTGATTCATGGGTTAAATATTGAGGGCATTGTTGTCTGTTGCATTAAACTGCCCAAACTTACAGCTTTATTTTTATAACCGTAATGGTGTTGATAATTATATTTTGCGTTGATGGACAATGAAAATAGTTCGGTTGTTAATTTATTGGTAACTGCCGGTCGTTTTGTTAAGTGGAAAGTGTAAGAAAAATTTGATCGGTTTTGGCTGTATTCTTTCTCCATTTCAAACGTAGAAGCCAATATTTTACCTTGTTGTTGCGTTTCAAATTATTGTATATTAATGTATGGAAGTGTATTTTAATTATTCTGAGTCTTTGTCATATTTTTGTTTCTTTTATGTGTAATCCAATGTGGATGGATAAATAGTAGACTATGTATGCTTTTTTTACTTCAAATAAAGAATTAATTGGGCGACCATTTTTAGTTAATGTTGAATAAAAGCAAGATTTGGACACTTTGCATTGTTTATTAACTATAATTTTGCATGGTGATTTATTATTTAAATGGAAAGCCAATATTATTTAGAACGTGTTAAAAAAGTTATCGATTATCTCAAAAATAATCCGAATGCAGATCTCTCCTTAAAGAAGGTTGCGGCTATTGCCATGTTCTCCGAGTTTCATTTTCACCGGATTTTCAAAGAAGTGACAGGCGAAACATTGCGTCAGTATGTCAAGCGATTGCGAATGGAGAGAGCTGGTGCTTGTTTGGTGTATGACGATTCCATTGCAATAAAAGAGTTATGGAGTCAGCTTGGTTATTGTACGGCATCTCATTTTGGTAGGGATTTCCGCCATTTTTACGGTTGTTCTCCCTCTCAATATAGAAAGCGACGAAGAGCTAATAGGGTTCAAAAAAACAAAATAAAGTCGACTGTTGTGCGGATTTTGCCCAACTGCATGGGTGATGGGCAAAATAATCAGCCGGTAGGCCTCTAAAAACGCATACTCTTTTCAGCGTTCTGTATCTATTTTAAGGAAAATTGAGCCGCCGTGATGGTTTTGCTCAAGGTAAATTCAATAATTCTAGAGAGAGAACCGCGCCGGGAAACACATTCTTAGGCGCGGTTTGTTTTTGGAATAATTCATGCTTGTTTGTATAAATCGGCTCCGAATAGATAGAGTTTTTCGTTAGAAAATATTGTGCTGGTCAAGAGACTATATTTTTCGTGCGCGCCAGTTTCCGAAACGAAAATAGAGGTAACACATCGTGCCCAGACCAAGCCAATAGACAACCTCCGATATCCAGGCAATGGCTACCGACCAGTGGAAGATAAAATTCACCACATAATTATAGGCCATATACAGTACCAGTGTCGTCATGTCAAACAGTAACGCCATGCGCGTGTTACCTGTCCCAGAGAGGGCATTAAACCAGATGCATCCGAAAGCAAAGACGAACAATACCCCACAAAAAACATACATCGAAGGAATGGTCGCGGTTATCAGATCGCTGTTGTTGGTGTAAATCGAAGCCAGTATTCGAGGAAACAATGCGGCAAACACGGCTACCGGAATCACGGCTCCGAGTGCAATCCGAAACTGTCTGCGGATGGTCGGTAGTACCTCTTCGGTGCGACCCTCGCCAATCAGGTTGCTCACGATGGTGCTGATCGTCTGCCCGAATGCCATTACGGGTAGCCCCAACAACGAATAGAGGCTGCGGATGATATTGGAAACGGCCAGCGGGCGCTCTCCTGTTTGTTCGATAAACATAAAGAAGAGAAACCACGTCGATACGGATAGAAAAATCTGCATCATGATAAAGAGCGATATGTCCAGAATCTGGCGAACCGTTTGCCAGCAGAAACGGTGCATCGCAAACAATCCGAAGCGCTTTGTGTCGACCGCTTTGTAGGTGTAAATAAAGTAGAAGAGTGTTGTTACAGCTTCGGCTATGACCGATGCCAGCGCTGCACCTCCGATACCCAGCGCGGGCATGCCCCAGTGCCCGAATATCAGCGGATAGTTCAAGGCTACATTTACTCCGGTGGTTATAAACGCACTCAGCGTTAAAACTTTGGTGCGCATGATGCCGACGTAAAAGGATCTGAATATCAGGTTTATAAATGCAAAGAAGAAGCCGAATATCCGGAAATCGAGGTACTCGATGGTAGCATTGCATACGGCATGAGAATGTACAAAAGAGCGCAGTAATGGGGCGGCAAAAAAGAAGCTGAGTAGGAAAACAACTAATGCGAGCAAGAGTGTGAAAATCATGCCCTGGTTGAAAATCTCCCCGATCTGACGGTAGTTTTGCTCTCCGTTACGGCGTCCGATCAGTATTTGCGATCCGGAGCTGAATCCCATCCCAACGACAAAAACAGCCAGATAAAACACCCCCGCCAATGCCGATGCCCCAAGTTCTACTTCGCCCACCCGCCCCAGAAAGGCGGAGTCGGTGAGGTTTACCAAATTCTGCGCCAGTAGTGTCAGAATAATGGGGTAGGTAAGGTGCCAGATGTGTTTTACAGTGTACATGCAATCAATTTGAGAATGTGGAGATTTGTGGATGTAAAAATAGGAGATGCTAATTAAAAAATAGATGATTGCCGGATATTGTATCTAATTGGGAAAGCAGTGCGCTATATCCCTTTTTTTTCTTAGCGTTCTTGGCGAAGAATTTTGCTCTCTTTGCGGTTGGAAAATCTGAGATTAACCGCAAAGAACGCAGAGAATGCGCCAAGCACGCAGAGGTTAGCGCTTTTGCAAATCGATAATAATAAAAAATAGTTGCAAGGTGTCTATTATTCGGCACGCCTATTATTCACAATAATAAAAGAGCTGACAAACCGTGTAGCCTGTCAGCTCTTTTGCCCGGCGAAACACTTTCCGAAAGGTTTCGCCGAAATCAGAAAGTGATTATTTATTTTGCACCAACAGCCATGCGTCGGCAAAGCGCGATTGCAACTCTACTTTTGCGCTGGTGGCCTGTGCGTAATCGTCGTACGAAGCGATAATCACCCGGTACATGTTGTTTTCGTTTACAACCACTGCTGGATTTTTACCCTCTTTCTTTAGTGTTGCTGAGAGGTTTTGAGCATTCAACTGACTGCCGAAACTTCCCACTACAACATGGTATTTTTTGTTCACCACATCCTGATTGGTTTCGGACTCTATCGGTTTGAATGTCTCCTTGCGAACATTTTCTTTTGTTGTCGAAGTGGAGGGTACTTGAGCCTGAGTTGCCGGAGCCGATATTACGGACGAAGCCGGTTGTTCAGCCTTCGCTTGAGCTTTTTCATAAATTCCTGCGGGATGGGTAGTTTTACAGGAAACGACCATGATGGCAGGCACGATAAGCGCACAATAAAATATTTTCTTCATCATCAATAGAATTTAAAGTAGGATACTTTTTTACAGGATACAAAATTGCAAATTTCTTGTCAGATTAGCAATACACTTTTAATAACCTAAAATTTTAAGCATCGATTTGTAACTCTGTTCCTTGGCAAAGAGCTTGGTTACATACTCGCCATCCTCGTCCAGATCGATCACCACCACTTTCGGCGCGGGAATCAGGCAGTGTTGAATGCCTCCGAAACCTCCCAGAGATTCCTGGTAGGCTCCCATGTGGAAAAACCCTATATATTGTTCGCAATCTTCGGTGATGGTGGGCAGGAACACGGCGTTCGAATGCGCTTCGGCATTGTAGAAATCTTCGCTGTCGCAGGTAAGACCGCCCAGATGTACCCGCTGATACTCCGAATCCCAGTTGTTGATGGCCAGAAAAACATAACGCTGGTCGATAGCCCAGGTGTCGGGTAGGGTGGTCATAAACGAACTGTCGATCATGTTCCACAACTCGCGGTCGTTTTGTTGCTTCTGGTTGACAATGGAATAGAGAATGGCTCCGCTTTCGCCCACGGTATACGAGCCGAATTCGGTAAAGATATTGGGTTCGGGCACTCCGTTTTGGGTACAGATGGCTTTGATCTGTGCCACAATCTCTTCGGCCATGTAATCGTAGTCGTAGGTAAAGTCGAGGTGTGCCTGAATGGGGAAACCGCCCCCGATGTTCAGGCTATCGAGCGACGGGCATACCTTCTTCATTTCACAATAGAGGTTGACCGCCTTATTTAGTTCGTTCCAGTAGTAAGCCGTGTCTTTTATGCCCGTATTGATAAAGAGGTGAAGCATTTTCAGTTCCACTTGCGGGTTGTTGTGAATCTTGTCGGTATAATAGGGAATGATGTCGCTGTAACGGATGCCCAGACGCGAAGTATAAAAATCGAATTTAGGTTCTTCTTCCGAGGCAATTCGGATACCAACTTTAAATTTGGGTTCGAAGTTATTGAGTAACAGGTCTAACTCGAATTTATTGTCAAGAATAGGGACTACATTATCGAAGCCAAGGTTAATTAGATTCTGTATGTTTTCGACATAGTGGGGGCGTTTGAATCCATTACATAAGACAAATGTGTCGGGTTTAAGTTGTCCTGATTCAAATAAAGATTCCAGAATGTTGATGTCGAATGCCGAAGAGGTCTCGATGTGTACATCGTGCTTCAGTACCTCTTCCATTATAAAAGAGAAGTGTGAACTTTTGGTACAATAGCAATAATTGTAGTCTGCATTGTAGTCTACCTTAGCCATTGCCACGTTAAACATGCGTCGTGCACGTTGTATTTTCTTTGCGATATTCGGTAGGTAACTGATTCTCAGCGGAGTTCCGTATTGTTTTATCAAGTCCATCAAAGGCACTCCATACCAATAGAGTTCGTTATCCTCTACGGTAAATTCTTCATTTGGAAATTCAAATGTTTGTTCAATTAAATCGACATACTTGTTTTTCATCGAATATCAATTTATTAAAAAGATAAATAAAAGAATACGAATTGCGACTACCTGTTTGTTGAAAATCCAACTCACTTACATTGCTGTTTGTTTTTCAATGTAACTCACTCGGATTTTGTTTTATCGAATCGGTTGCTGAATTTTGAACTGCAAAAGTACGAAATAATATCAGATTCGGATCATTACATTTGCTAAAATAGTGCTATGGATGGCAAATAAATAGTCTATTCATCCGAATTATTCAAACGAGAACTTTAGTTTTTTGAAATTCAATTGTATTTTGGTGTAAAAAAAGGGGGAATGCAACCGAGTGCATTCCCCCTTCGATGGGTTGTGGTGTGGCCTTTAGCAAGCTTCTACCTCTTTGTTGATCTTTTTAACCAGTCCTTGAAGTACGGCACCTGGTCCCAGTTCGCGGAAGTTGGTAGCGCCGTCGGCAATCATATTCTGTACGGTTTGTGTCCAGCGTACCGGAGAAGTCAGCTGCGCGATCAGGTTTTGTTTGATTACTTCCGGGTCGGTCTGCGGCTGTGCATTTACATTCTGATATACGGGACAAACCGGAGTAGCGAACTTTGTATTGGCAATAGCCTGTTCCAGTTCCACGCGGGCAGGTTCCATCAGTGGAGAGTGGAAAGCGCCACCTACCGAAAGTACCAAAGCGCGGCGTGCGCCGGCCTCTTTTGCCAAATCACATGCTTTCTGAATGGCTTCTATTTCGCCGGAGATAACCAGCTGACCCGGACAGTTGTAGTTGGCTGGAACTACGATGCCCTCTACTGCGGCACAAATCTCTTCCACTTTGGCATCGTCGAGACCCAGCACGGCAGCCATGGTCGAAGGTTGTTTTTCGCATGCTTTCTGCATGGCCTGAGCACGGGCTGAAACCAGTTTCAAACCATCTTCGAACGAGAGAGCACCGGCAGCCACCAAGGCAGAGAATTCGCCCAACGAGTGACCGGCGGTCATATCGGGTGTGAATTCGGCGCCCAATGTTTTAGCCATAATTACCGAGTGAAGAAAAACGGCGGGTTGTGTTACTTTGGTCTGACGAAGATCTTCGTCGGTACCGGCAAACATCAGATCGGTGATGCGGAATCCCAGAATTTCGTTTGCTTTTTCAAACAACTCTTTTGCAAGCGGATTGCTATCATACAAATCTTTGCCCATTCCTACAAACTGGGCACCCTGACCGGGAAATACATACGCTTTTTTCATGTGAAAATAATTTTGATTTTAACTATAAACAAGCATGCTATTCGGTGTCATCTCGATCTCCGTCACATCAGTCTATTCGGTCGGAAAGAAGACCAATGTACGGATTGTTATGCACCAACGATGTATGCTTATCAAAAGCCGTGCGCAGCGGGTTCGTTCTGTGCCAACAAGATACCGGATAAAACCGGACTCCCGAACCCATTTTGAACGGCCTAAAATTATGCCGCAAAGATACTCTTTTTTATTGAATAGGCAGCTGCAGCCGACAGTGTAGTCCCGGAAAAGAGCCGTGGCGCATGATGAGGCGACCGGGGCAATCAGCAGTCTTTTGAAAAGTTGCCCCGACTTCTCCGTGGATTGCCCCGAATGTTCCGTAGAGTGTTCCGATTCCTTCGGGGAGGTCAACCAACCTTCTGTATCTCTCGTTATTTTTTTACGTAATGCTACCGTGAAAAACTAATACATGAATTAATTCTCTTTAATGTATTGCGAAAAAATAGTTGTAAATTTGGAGCGAAAAGCAAACGGTCAGACTGCCCAATAGATGGAACATAAGATGGTTACATGCCACTCCAAAAAGAGTGCGAGAAAAGAAAAATAGGAAAAAAGCAGTTTGTCGGGGTTGAAAGAGGAGTTGTGATGATGAATGTTTGCTGTCAGGTCTCCAAAATCAGCAATGCATGGCATGGCCACACGATACGCTGCGCTAATCGTGCGGCAGCCGAGGATAGTCGTAACTTGAACTAAATAATAGGTAAAATAGGAACAAAAGAGTCCTTGAACTAAACAACAGGTAAACTTGGAACGAAAGAAGTAAATCAGCTTATATTTACATAAATGTTGTAAGTCATACAAATGGGAAAGACAATACAAGAATTCAATAAAAATACTGATGAACAATTCAGAAAAGAATATGTTCAAACTTTGATTTCAAATCTATCTGGACTCAACAAGCAAGAAGCTAACGTTTTCATCATAATTGCCACTGTGATTCTAATATATTTCCTAGTAATAACTGGATCAATTACAAGTATAAATATGGGATTTGTGGAAGTGAATAAAATGGATATTCTTATTGTGTACCTTCCAATTGTATTTATCTATACGATGTTCAAATCTTATTCTATTACATTTCAAATCAAGGAAACCAAAGAAATACTAGATGAATTGCTCGAAGATAAGCTTCTAATGGATAAAGATGACAAAATAGATTTGAAATCATCGAGATTCTCACGAGCATTTTACCCATACTCATTTTCCAACACGGCAAGAGGTATACTCAAAAAATCTCCCAATATTATATTGACGACATTAGGATTTATTTTATTAATACCAGTGCTATTCATCAGTATACTTCCTTTTGGAATTATGGCATTAATGCTCATTAAATCTAGTGAGATTTATACCACAAATATAATTCTTACAATTGGCTATTACAGCACTTGGTGGAGTTCAATTCTATTAGTCTTTTACATAATTATGAATGGAATTAAAGAATAAAACCCAGTTCATCGTAGCGTGTAAAACAGATTGGCGTTCGGCATATGGCTCCGCCTACGTTGGGGATAAAAGCAAGGCCCCTTTTCGTGCAAGAATACAGAGATAGCAGATTCTCGTTCAAGCTTAACAACGTGTAGCTTGGACGCATAATAGAATCAGTTTATAACTGATTAGCTTTGCTGATCTTTGATTGAGGTTAAAAACCTCTCTGGCTTCCAGCACAAGTTACCGCTTCGCTCAAACTTGCGCTAAATACCAGGCAAACTTAGACTATAAGGGGCGGAAGCGGAGGCAATCAACATAATATTGAGTCGCAATGCAATGCAATGTACTCATGCAGAAACTAAGAACATCTAATTAAATTTGTTGGCTTAATATTCAAAAATAATCAAAAGCTATATCTTAACGATGTAAAACGACCACTGTTATGACGAATCAAACCTCAATAACATTGCAATTGCATTACTTATTGAATGATAAAAACCTACATTCAATGGATGCCAAAGCGCATAATGAATGTGCAAAACATTTTATACAAGCAATTGTACTTCTAAATAGATATATAGACGAACCAATTGAAATAGAGGTTTTTGCAAGCAACGAAGGAGGAGTAAAAGATCTGTACAAGATAGTAATTAAAAACCCATTATTTTTAATCATTATAACAGCCTTAATTACCAGTACTATAAACCAATTTTTCACTTCAAATTTTTCGCCTTCTGTTAATCATACTGAAGAGACGAAAAACAAGCTTGACAATCTATTGAAAATAAAGGAAGCTGTGAAGACAGGAACATTAACAAGTGAAGAGTTTGATTACATAGCAGAAAATGACAAAGATTTAAAAAAGTTGAAGAGCAATTTTTTTAGGGCAGCGAAGAAAGAAAAAAGAATCGATTCAATAGAAATTGAAGCAATTAAACGAGAAGGTCAAAAAGTATGTGATAAAGTAACTATTCCTTCCACCGATTTCGAAAAATGTATATTACCAGCAGAACTAAAGTCTACAGAAACAGAAACAGATGCAAAAATACATATTGTAGCTCCCGTATTAATTAGGGGAAGAAAGGATTACTGGAAAGGAATATTTAATGGAGAACCTATTGAGTTCAGAGTAAGCGACAAGAATTTTTTAGAAAATGTTTATCAACACATAGTCAAGTTTAGCAATGGAACATACATAAATTGCAATATGACAATAACAAAAACGGTTTCGACTATTGATGATTCAGAAAAGTTAAATAGGAATGTATTTAATGTTATAGGTTATGGCGATGATGAAGATTTTAGAACTATTTATAAAAGAAGAAATAGAGCTGATGCAACAACTTTCAATAATAGTTCAACGCCTTCATTGTTCGCAGAAATCAAATAAAAAGCCCTTGATGCCTCCGCTGCCGCACGATTAGCGTAGCGTATCGTGTGGTAGCCGAGCAGGCAGAGTCAAAATCAATCCTGGAAATAGTAGAAAAAATCAACAAATAAAATTAAAGACAGATGAAAATAAAAAAACAATTGCCAACTCTCTTACTGTTTGGCATCATTTTTAGTTTAACATTAATATCATGTAAAAAAGATGATGGAATAGCCATCAATCAATTGGTTGGCAAATGGTCTGTCTATAACGACGACCCAAATTTATCGGTTGATGGTTCGGTAACCTATCTGTTTAATGCTGATAAAACCTGTTTTATCCATAGTACTGATTTTTTGTCGGGTCACGATACGATCATTAGTAGGACTTATGTAATTGGTTCTGAAAATACATTGGTAACACTCTTCAATAAGGACGGTAAATATACAGAGCAGTATACTATACGTAAATTGACATCAAAAGAAATGATATGGGAGAATGCATCTCCAACCGATGGAAATTCTGACAAAAAGCTACGAAAGGCAAATGATTAAGGCTGTTTTATGCCTATTGAAATCTGACAGTGCATATGCTTGCAAAGCTAAATTATAGCAGTAGAAAATAAGTTTTTGAGTCCACCGCTAGTGCGGGGCTCCTGCCCCTTGCTACAGCAATCCAGATAGTAGCATCGAGCAATAAAAAGACATAGAGAAGAGAAAAATTAAATTTAAGCGCAGGAAAGCAGCGGCTTTTGGATTTGCAAAATCGGTAGGGAACGGGAATGGGTGTGAGAAAAATTGTACGGCAGCAGCGTCATTGTAGAGACGTGGCATGCCGCGTCTTTACGGGAATAATCCGCATTGTTATCTCGTTTATAGGCAGATCTGTTCTGTGGAAATCAAAGATCAGCGAAGCCAATTGCAATCCAATTGTCGGCAGAAAGTATAAGTATTTGCGATCCGGTGAAGGAGAACGCCGGACATGATGAAGTAAAAGACGGGTTACGGTAATCCGAATCAATAATCTAATTATGAAGAAGTGTTTTTTGATGTTGGTATGCGGTGTGTCCGCATGCGCGACGTTGAATTCGCAGAATTCGTGCGTCCAAATTGGGCCATTAATCAATTATGGTCTAACGACACTGAACACATCTCAGGTCGGTACCGGCGTAAACATAACGTTTGCCCAGAAGTGTAATGACGTTCTGTCGGTATACGAGGATGCCTTGCTCATGTTGCATGGCGCCAAGACGGAACAATTCAGCAATTACTCGTATGGAGCCTGGAATGCGCAAGCTGGTGTGGGGTTCAACGTGAATCTTATCCGGAACGAAGACGAAGCCCGGTTATACACGATTCTGGGCTGCAGTTACAACTACACAAAGTCCATTTTTATCAATTCCGCTCAGGGGACATACACAGGCGGATATGAATCGAATACGAAAAGCCGCAGCTTTTATCCCGGTATGGTGGCCGGTATCGGTTCGCGCTTCAATTGGGGCCGCAACCGGGCCATTGCGTTAGAATTAAAATACAATCTCGTGTTCAACGATTACTTTGATGCAATAAAGGCTTCGGATAGCAGCCACAACGATACATTCGTTTGTCTTTGCTTCAAAGTAGAATTGCCAATGAACTAAAGCAACATAACGTTTAAATAGTGATGAATACTGACAGCCTGACTATTGAGAATTTTGAGGATTATTTTAGGAGTATATCCGAAATAGTCTTTCGTTACAGGGACAATCTAAATCAAGAGCCTTTACTGCCTTCTATCGGTTATTCCGATCTGTATCAATTGCTGTATGAGGAGATGCCCTACCATGGCGTAGCGATCGAAAAACTTTTGATCGATGTGCAGGACAAAATAATACCCAACTCCTCAAAGATCGGACACCCCCGTTTTTTAGCATGGATGAACAATGCGGGTTCCGATGCCGGAGTTTTGGGCGATTTGATTAATATTGGTCTGAATCAGGTCCCTTTTATGTATAAGGCAGGTCCTGCGGCTACGGTGATTGAGGATGTTGTGATACAATGGATGGGACAACTCTTTGGCTATTGCGGCGACTTTGGAGGAACATTTGTTAGCGGAGGTACCACCGCAAACTTAATATCGCTACTGGTAGCCCGTGAAGCAAAAACCGATAATACGATGGTGAATGGTATTGCGGCAGATACAAAACTGTTGCTTTACGTGTCGGAACAAGGGCATGCTACGATTGAAAGAGCCATCGGTATTTTAGGAATAGGCACTAAAAATATTCGGAAAATACCAACCGATAGTCAATTTAGAATGGATATTGCGGCCCTAGAAAGGCAGATCGAAGAGGATGTGTCGAATCACTATCAACCTTTTTGTATTGTGGCGCAAGGAGGATCGGCAACTGTTGGTGCGGTCGATCCGATAGCCGACATAGCCTCGATTTGTAAGCGCTATAATGTATGGCTTCATGTCGATGCGGCATATGGCGGGGCAGCAATGTTGGTGAAGGAGAAGCGGCCGTTGTTTCAGGGAATTGAATGTGCCGATTCCATCACGGTTGACCCGCATAAATGGTTTTATGTTCCCATAGAAGCCGGTCTGGTCTTGGTGAAAAATAAGGAACAACTATTTGATACGTTTACAACAACTTCCTGCAAGGCGTATAAGGGGAATAATGCAGAAAAGAATTTTCTTGATTATGGGTTGCAATTGGCACGGACTTCGCGAGCCCTGAAAGTGTGGTTCGCCTTTAAAACCTATGGCTTTGAAAAGATTGGCAAATGTGTTGCGCAAAATATTATGCTGGCGAACGAGTTGAAAGTTCGATTTGCGAACGAACCCCATTGGGAGATTTTGAATCCTGTCGATCTTTCCATTGTATGTTTACGATACCGGCCCGATTCGGTAAGTGATATGGACAGGATAAATGATTTGCAAGGGGTAATTCTGAATAAAGTAATGGAAAGTGGCAAGGCATTCCTGACTCCAGCCACGGTGAATAATAAAAACGGCATTCGGATTTGTTTTGCGAATCATAGAACTTCGTTGGAGGATGTAGCTGTTTTGCATGAACTATTGATATCCATTGCAGGTAGTTTGAAACTGTGAATCAGAATAAAACGCTGATCGTTGATGGTGCTCCAGGAGCGCTTTGGTTCCGAGCAGAAGATGCAGCTTCGCACATTCTTGTCAGTAACGGTATGGGTCATTGACTTAAATCAAACGACGATGAAAATACTGCTAACCGGATCATCTGGATATATCGGGAAACGGCTGTTGCCCCTGTTGATAGAGCATGGCCACGATGTGATTTGTTGTGTCAGGGATAGCAAACGATTTGCCGTTCCGGAATCCATAAAATCAAAAGTCACGATTGTTCAGGTAGATTTGCTGGATGCCGATTCGCTGATGAATATTCCCAACGACATCGACGGTGCATTTTATTTGGTGCATTCCATGTCGTCGTCCGCCGATTTTTATATTCAGGAGCAGCGATCGGCCGAAAATTTCAGGAAGGCCATGAACCGTACCAACGTGCGCCATGTTGTTTATTTGAGCGGGATTGTAAACGAATCGACATTGTCGAAGCATTTATCGTCACGGAAAAATGTGGAACAGGAGCTGGGTAAGGGCGATTACAATTTCACCACCTTGCGGGCCGGAATTATTATCGGGTCGGGAAGTGCCTCTTTCGAAATAATGCGCGATTTGGTGGAAAAGCTTCCCGTTATGGTTGCTCCCCGGTGGCTCAATACCCGCTGCCAGCCAATTGCGATATCCGATGTCATTCAAATCCTGTCGAAGACCATGCTGAATCCGCAAACGTTCAATGCTAATTTCGATATAGGGGGACCTGATATCTTGACCTACAGAGAGATGTTGTTGCAATTTGCCGCTGTCAGAAAATTGAAACGGCATATTTTTATTGTTCCGGTAATGACACCCAAGTTGTCGTCGTACTGGCTCTATTTTGTAACGTCGACCTCTTATAAACTGGCCGTGGCACTGGTGGATAGCATGAAAATTGAAGTCGTTTGCCGCAACGACGAAATCAATCGGATATTGGGGGTGACACCCATTGGTTACCGCGAATCGTTGGAAAGGGCATTCGCCAAAATCGAGAGCAATGAGGTAGTTTCGAGCTGGAAGGATGCTTTTATAAGCAGTAGTTTCGACCGGAATATCTCCGAATTTATTCAGGTGCCTACCTTTGGGTGTTTTCGGGATATTCGTACTGCGGTGTTTGCCGATAGGAATGGCTGTATTGCTAAAATATGGAGTATTGGGGGCGAAAACGGATGGTATTATGCCAATTGGCTGTGGCGCGTGAGGGGTGCGCTGGATAAAATGGTGGGAGGCGTTGGGTTGCGGCGGGGTCGTACCTCGGTTGCTTCGCTCAATGTGGGTGATGCGTTGGACTTTTGGCGGGTGTTGTATGCCGATCAGGCAGAAGGCCGTTTGCTCTTATTTGCCGAAATGCGATTGCCCGGTGAAGCGTGGCTCGAATTCAGAATGGAGGGAAACAAGGTGGTGCAGACCGCCACATTCCGACCCAAAGGTTTGAGCGGCAGGTTGTATTGGTATTCGGTTCTTCCTTTCCATAGCTTTATTTTTAAAGGATTGATTCGGAACATAATCAAGTAACCCTGATTTTTCTATTTTCTGTCGATATCCGCCCCTTCCGGGTAATCATAGAAGTTATCTTGACTTTTTATTTTTTGACCCCCAACCGCCAATATGGGAGCTTTGGTGTTGTAAAATAAATGAAATTTTCTCATTTTGCAATCCAATTCTTCCCAAAAGTCAGTCTTTTCGCTTTCCCTCTCACATGGGAGAGGGTGGCCGAAGGCCGGGTGAGGTCGGGGAGGTTAGGTCAGACGATAAATATCTGACTCCGACACGAAGTCGTCGTGAGTGGGGTCAATAAGTAAAAATGACCCCAAAAAGTCATAGCAAAGAAAAGTCAAGACGAGTTCATTAGCAAAATATTCCTATCTTTAACTCCCGATTGGCATGCCTCACGGGCTGCTGTCGCGGATAACCTTCTACATGCGGTTTATCTCCGCATCCTGACGAACGATCCGGTTTTTATTGCTTCCACTACCAACCGATCTGCATACAAATTAGGCAGTCAGGCGTGGAGGTTTGTTTGTATGCTTTGTTGATAGAAGATAAAACTCATTAATGTAGATACGAAGCCCCTCTCTTCGGGAGAGGGGTTGGGTAGAGGTCAAATGCTAAATAAAAATAAATTAAACGCTATAATGTCTAATGAAAAAATCAGATTTGAAACAGGGTTATCCTGTAAAACAGTTTCAGCAACCGACCAAACGCTATTGTCAGCAACTCGATTTGGTGGACGATGCCGCGTTGATCGAACAGTATAAACACTGGCACCATCCGGCAAACAACTGGCCGGAGGTTGCCGCGGGAATTCGTAGTGTGGGGATTCTTGAAATGGAGATCTATTTGCACAAAAATCACGCATTCATGATAGTGGAAGTGCCTGCCGATTTTGATTGGGACGCTTCGTTTGCCAAATTGGCTACCCTCGATCGTCAGGCGGAGTGGGAAGCGTTTGTGGCAAAATTTCAATGCTCCAAACCGGGAGCAACTTCCGACGAGAAATGGCAGTTGATGGAGCGTATTTATGCGCTGACAGAATGTAAATAAACAGATTGTAATACAAATGGTATGGCAGAAAATAAACTAACGACCCGGGAGTTTTTGCTTCCTTTTATACTGGTTACTTCGTTGTTCTTTTTGTGGGGGCTGGCGCATGGGATGCTCGACACGCTGAACAAACATTTTCAGGAGATACTTCAAATCTCGAAATTCAAATCGGGGCTTATTCAGTTTTCGGTCTATAGCGCCTATTTTGGAATGGCGCTTCCCGCCGGATATTTCATGCGTAAATTCGGATACAAACGGGGTATTATCCTGGGTTTGCTGCTTTTTGCTGCAGGTTCCATTTTAATTGCCCTTACCACGTCGTTCGAATCGTTCTGGATTTTCCTTGTCTGTCTGTTTGTCATGGGTTGCGGACTGGCCACACTCGAAACGGCGGCGAATCCCTACACCACTAAACTCGGGCCGAAATCATCCGCTGCGCGGCGTATCAATTTCTCGCAGTCATTCAATGGACTGGCCTGGGTGGTAGGGCCGCTGATTGGAGTCTTTATTTATGGAAACGCGGCTACCGGCGACGGCGAGAAGCTGAGCTCGATGTTCTGGCCCTATCTGATTATCGGATTGGTGGTATTGTCGGTAGCTCTGCTTTTCGGTAAAACGGCTTTGCCCGAAATCGAGGAGGAGTCTGCTGTTGTTGCAGATGGTTCTTCCGCGGTGCAAGATCGACCGTTGATTAAGCAACGGCACTTTGTGATGGGAGTTATTGCCCAGTTTTGCTATGTGGCGGCGCAAACCGGAGTCTTCAGTTACCTGATTAATTTTGTGACCGATCCGACGCAAAATCCCCGTTTCGACGTACAGTACGGCCCCTATTTCTTGTCGATAGGCTTTGCCCTGTTTATGATAGGTCGGATGTCGGGTAGTTTTTTGATGACTAAAATCACTCCGTCACGACTGTTGTCTCTCTATTCTATTCTTACTGTTCTCATGTTGCCGGTGGTAAGTTTCAATGCCGGATGGGTTTCGTTGATTGCGCTTTATTTGGTCTTTTTCTTTATGTCCATTATGTTTCCCACCATTTTTGCGTTGGGAATCAAAGATCTGGGTGCCAAAACCAAGCAGGCATCCTCTTTTATCGTGATGTCTATTGTCGGAGGCGCTCTCTTTCCTTCGGTGATGGGGTTGATTGCCGATCACTACGGAATGTCGGTGGGCTTTCTTGCTCCGATACCCTGTTTCCTGTTTATTGCTTATTACGCTTTGAAAGGTCATCATGTTATTAATTTGAAGTAAAAATAACGGGTGTTTGAAATATGAACAATGTTCATTATATTTGCACTGTTAATTTTACTATTGAAAATGATGGTTTTAAACAAGCAAATTCAGGAACAACGCATCCGGGGATATTTTATTCAGGCTACAAAAGATATTCTCAAGGGAGAGGGCCTCAAAGGGGTTAGTGTGCGCAATATTGCGCAACAGGCGGGCTATTCGTATTCTACTATTTACAACTATTTCAAAGATGTAAACGATCTGGTTTTTCTCTGCATCTCCGATTTTCAGAAAGAGTGCGAAGCGTTTGTGGAAGAACAGACGAACGCAAAGCCTCGGGGAATGGAGCGGTTAAAGGCTACGGTGGTGAGTTATGTGAACTATTTTGTGGAGTATCCGGGTATCTTCGATCTCTTTTATCTGGCAAAAGTGGGCGATTTCGGACATAAGGCGGCAACTATCGATTTGATAAACGGATCGCTGGATGCGGTGTGCGAAAAAGAGTGGAACTACTGTGCCAGTCACGGATTGGTGAAGGTGGAGGAGGTGGAACGCCTCAAAGCGCAACTGCGTTACACGGTGATTGGAATGTTGCTATTGTATTTGAATCGCCGTTTTCCCGCTGCGTACTCCGAATTTATGAGCCAGCTTGCTGTCCAGATAAATGCGATTCTGGGCAACGAAGAAAGAGCGGTTCAGGCGGTTCCCGACACGACGCAAAGCAGTTCGTTGGTGCAAAACTCCCTGATTTCGGTCAATATCAGATAAACGAAAGAGGAGTCGAACGCAAATTACGCAAATAGCCCAAATTCAAACAATACATAACGGTTTGAATTTGGGCTAACTTATTTGTGCGAATTTGTGCTATTCGTGTCTCTTGCGTTCAAAAAAACACCGCTATGTAGTCTGTCTTTCTTTTTTTGCACTTACCGCTAACGTTTGATAGTCTGGTGTTGTGCGGGATTACGAAGTTACTTCCCTATCAATTTACACCGACTTTTTTTCGAGCCACAAATCTTCGAAAACCCCTGAGAGATCCGCATGCAATATGACATTTGTTGTACGCTGGTACTATTTTATAATAGCATGAATTAATCCTTCTTGTGGTTTCTGATTATCAGCTATAATGGCATCGTTAGCCATTATTTTATTAATGTTGATTCAATATAATTCAAAATGTATTCTGCCGATGGCCGATCTATTGTTGATTGGCTTAAATATTTAAATCTTAGTATACCGTCTTTATCTATTATGTAAACCGTAGGAACATTTTGAAGAACATTAGTACCATCCCATTCTGTTCTCATCACATCCAAACCTTTTGATACTTCCTGTTTATCGTCAACTAAAATGGGTAATAGTAAAGGTATTTTTTTCTCGCCATAATTAAACTTTTTGGGATAACGACTGTCTTTCATATGTTCAACATGAGTCAATCCGCCAGGTATGCTTTTCTCCCAACTTGCAATGGTGTCTCTTTTATAAGGCATTAGAAATATGATTTCCATATTGTATTTCTCACGTATTTTTTGCGTTAGTTCCAACTCAGCCAATTCCACATATTGATAAGAACAGATTCCACACCAGTATTTATCATTGTATTTCCCCCTTGAAGAAATTAATAATATGTTTTTTCCTCGTAGGTCACTTGTTGATAGTTGACCACCTTGGTAGGTTTTTAGGGTGAAATCGGTGAATTTTTCCCCGACTATTCCTATCTTAACACCTTCATTTTGTGAGTAAGAATTGGATAATGCCGTGAATAAGATTACTGATAAAGCAATAGTGAATTTTTTCATGAAAGATGAATTTAAAGTGCTCTTGTTTAATTATTTTGTTGCAAATATACGGTAAATTATTAATAAACAAAAAGTGGTTGAGGTGTGATTTGGTTAAGGTCTATGGATGAGAAAAACAGGTAGTGTGCCGTGGTATCGGTAGAGGATGTGGGCTTGAATTGACAAATAGCACTTGTCTATCTTAATAATACAAAAGCTATAAATGTCCACTTAGTTGTGATTTTTTAAGATTTCGGGTGATTTATCTGCCAGTTTCATGATTGTTTAGCTTAATATTATTGTTATTAGGCAGCACCATTGTGATCGGATTAGGCGCATTCTCTTGGTTTTCAGTTCCGTTGGATTGTTTTAGAAGAGGATAGAACGCAAATTACGCAAGTAACCGCAAATCAGTGCAACACATAACTGTTTGAAATTGGGCTAATTTATTTGTGACAATTTGTGTTATTCGTGTTTCTTTCGTTCAAAAAGTTCTTGCTGTTATATCCGACGCAGGCAGGGCATTCGACAACAGCTAACTAAAAAGATTTTGGCTTGTGCTCAAAGCGAAAATTGTGTACCTTCGCTGGTGGAAATATGCAGCTTAGCTCGTTTCTGTTTCAAAAAGGTGGCGGGCTAAACTTAAAAACGAATGTCCGTTGTCTGACGCATCGAAAGCCATACAAAATAACCAGAAATCATTTAATATCATCAACATGAAAAAAACAGTTGTACTCTTTATTCTTTTAACTTCATTTTTTGCGCTCAATGCGCAATCCGGTAAATCAGTCGACATTGCCCGTAAACTGAAAAATGCTCCTACTTCCAGTGCCGGTTACGGTAAAGAACTCGGAGATTTTAAGAGCGGGATTTACACTATCACCAGTGCAGGACTTGAACGCCAATATACCATCGATATCCCCAAAAACTACGACAAAAACAAAACGTACCGTTTGATTTTTACCATGCACATGATGGGGGGAAGTATGAAAACAATGGTTGAGAATAATTATTATGGTCTTAAACCCTATGCCGAAAAAGAGAATGTCCCTGTTATTTTCGTTGCACCTCAGGGATATACCGACCAAACTCCCTGGCGTACACGTGATGACAAAGACCATATCTTCTTTGCCGATCTGCTTAAGTTGTTCAAAGATAAACTGAGCATCGACACCTCCCGCATATTTTGCTGCGGCTTTAGCTTTGGTGCCATGTTTACCTATTCATTGTCATTGGAATTCCAGAGCGATCTTCGCGCTGTAGCTTGTTATGCTCCGGCCAACTGGAATATTTATCTTCCTGAAAACAAACACAAACCTCTGGCTTACTTTAGTACAACAGGTACTCAGGACGGACTTTGCAAGTATGTTAACTCGGATGAAAAAAAGCAAGGGGGTAAATATTGTGTATTGACACACATCGAAGATAACGGATTAAAACAATTGCCGGAATTACCATTAGCCACAACTCCGACTCATATCACCACTGAATTTAAAGGACTTCCTGCTGAATATCCGGTAATGTTCGGTTCATTCGTAGGTGGTCATACCAATGAAGCTAAAGATCCCGGCTCTGATGTCAACTGGATTGCCAAAGAGACATGGGATTTCTTTATGCGTTTCTAATGTCACGTCACATTGCATTTGACGTAATTCACGATACTTTGTAGCAGAGCTGCAAAAACGAATCGCAGATCCGGAAAAGGATAGAACGCGAATTGCCGCAAATAACCGCAAATCAAAACATCATCATAACCATTTGATCTGTTTTGGCTTGTAATAGATTATTTGCGGCAATTTCTGTTTTCTGTGAGGTTTGCTTTCAAATAGGGATTATCTAGTCTGTTTGTATTTATACTCTTTCCAACCACAAAACGTATCAAATTCTGTTTCTCCTATTTTCGTAAAACCGATGCTTTCATAGAAATGGTGATTTCTTATTGCCCAATCCGGAGTTTCAAGATACCATGATGTTTTTGTCTTGTTCTGATCAAAAAGTGTTTCAAAAAGCGGTACTGTGCAAAAATCTGTGTAAACTCTATTTTTTCTTTTCGAATCCCCTCTCACCAAAACCAGAGGGGTTTGAAAAGAAAAAAC
>Ga0183099_1000169_pt1 | contig 57775 bp, 59 predicted proteins | sample Biomet1_FD_127788 | JGI IMG/M metagenome (GOLD analysis project Ga0183099, IMG submission 127788) | Microbial communities from bioreactor (seeded with anoxic lake sediment) at LBNL, California, USA - Biofuel metagenome 1 | ecosystem: Engineered > Bioreactor > Anaerobic > Unclassified ... | reverse complement strand
AAGCAAGAGCAGCACCACCACCACCTGCGGCACTGATGCTCAGAATATACGGCCAGAAATCTATCAAAGAATATTCTCCACCGGGCGGCGCTCCGGCACGTACTGCTTCTCAATTGTGCCCTCGTTCCATTCCTTGCTCACATACAGGCCGCAAAAGCAGGCGCCGTATTCCTTCACATCGTCCTCGCGGTAGGTGCAGGGGCACACGATGTCTCGGTCGAGCTCGAACTCGCCATTGGCAAGGCGGCAGGGGCAGGCCATGTAGCCCAGGCGGCTTTTGTTCACCAAAAGGCTATCCAAAAGCTGCATGGTCATGCTCATGTCATCGTTGAAATAGAACCCTTTGGGCTCCTGAATCTTCTTTAAGTTGTCATAGAGTTCACTTGCGTTCATTTTTTAAGAGCCTCGTCAATTTTGTCCTTGTTATAGCCGATGATGACGGTATCGCCGATGACAAGGGTGGGGAAGGATACGGAGGGGTTGTGCTTGCGCACTTCCTCGATGGTGTCTTTGCGCTCTTGGCCGGTTAACTGGTCCACATGCACGCAATCATATTTGACGCCGCACTGGTCCAAGTATTCTTTGGCATTTTTACAGTGGACGCAGGTGGAAAGCGCGAAAACTTTTACTTCCGGGGCCATGTTGCGCTCCTTGTGTGAAGAGTTGCAAGCACACTTCACGGTGTTTTTTATAAAATGCGATACAATCCGGCGACTGTCAAATACGATTGGCAATCAATCCATTCTTGGCCTGACTCGTGTTAGCTAACCTCTATCCGATCGCGCAAGCCGAATTTCCAGCCAGCGCGCGGCCAAAGAGCAGGGTAGGTTCAGTGCCAAGTTACAGTACGAGCACCAGCATCCACACTTCAAAGCTGCGGTACGTGGCCGAAACCAGTTCCTGGGCCTGGAAGGTCAGCTCGGGTATGGAGATGACGGACACGATGGCGGAATCCTTCACCGTAGAAACGAATTGTCCTGTGAGCGGGGGGAGCATGCGCCGGAAGGCCTGGGGTAGAATCACGTGGCGAAGGGTGCTCAGGCGCGGCAGCCCCAAGGCGAGGGCTGCGTCCCACTGACCTTTATCCACGCTCTGTACACCGGCGCGGACGATCTCAGCCATATAGGCTCCCTCGATAAGCCCCAGGGTCAGCACCGCTACAAGAAAGGCCGGCATTTGCGCCACAGGGCCGAACAGCAGTTCCGCCAGGGGCTGGTACGAATCAGGCATCTTGGCAACAGAAACATCGAGCCCAAGCGCGGTGATGAGTTGACCACCCAGAAAGAACGAGAACAGGAAAATGAGCACCAACGGCGGCGTATTGCGTACAAAAAGCACATACGAACCACCTGTGAGTCGCCAGAACAAGCGTTTGCCAACACGCATAAGCCCAGCCACTGTGCCCAGCAGCAAGGCCAGCGTCCCGGCCCACAGGCTGAGCCGCAGGGTTGTTGCCAGCCCCGTCAGCAGCCTGCCCGCGTGCCAGCCGTCTACCGCCTGGTACGCCAAAAACTGCGGTATGCTTGACCAGTCCCAGTCATAAGGCAGGGTCGCCCGCGCCCGTAGCACAAGCCACAACATGCCAGCGCCCGCTGCGAGCAGTATGACGGCATCGAGAGCGAACGCCGAGGCAAGGCGTGCTGTTGACGCTTGGGCCACAGGAGCGGACATTTGCTTTGGTACCGCTACTCTACCAGATTTTTCCAGGCATTGGTGCGGAACCAGTAGTTGTGACGTTCCTGCAACCAGCCTTCGTCATCAACCACGCGGATCCAGCCGTCCAGAAAGTTCACAAAGTCCGGGTCGCCCTTGCGCACAGCAAAGGCGATGGGCTCCTTTGTAAAGGGCTTGGCGATGGGCAGATACAACTTGTCCGGGTGCTTCAACGCCTGGAAGGCCGGGAACGGATCAGAGGCGACCACGGCGGTGGCGCGACCGTTCAGCACTTCCTGAATGGTCTGGGCCTCGTTGTCGAACAGCTTCACTTTTGCTTTGGGAAGGTGCTTTTTGGCAGCCTCCACAGCAGTGGTGCCCTGGCGAATGGCGAGAATGATTTCTGGCTTATTGAAGTCGGCCAGAGTCTTCAGTTTTGCCGCGCCTTTTTTACCCGCCACAAGCGACATGCCGGAATATTCGTACGGAATGCTGAAGTTGACCTTGAGGGCTCGCTGCGGCTGAATGCTCATTCCGCCGATGACGATATCGAATTTTCCGGACAGCAGGGCAGGGATTATGCCTGACCATTGGGTGGGTTCGAAAGTTACTTTGACGCCCATATCTGTCGCAAGCCTGCGGGCGACATCGATTTCATACCCGACGAACTCGCCGCGTTTATTTTGCATGGCCCAGGGCACAAAGGTGGAGAACCCAACGCGCAGCACGCCGCGTTGCAGAACCTGCTCTAGGGTGCTCTCCTTGGCCAAATCGGTGCGGGTAGCTGCGTTTGCCGTTGTTGCGCTCAGAAAAAGAAGTAGGAGCAGGGACAGGACGAGGATGGATTTCGACCGCATAAGCACCTCCGTGGCAGTGTGTTAGGGCTTAGGCCAGGGTGGCCATGCGCCGTTCCAGGACATGTGCCGCGCCGGAGAGCGCGGTGGTGACGAGCCAGTACAGCGCAGCCACCGTAAACCAAATTTCAAAGCTTAAGAAGGTCTCGGCCACTATGCTTTGACCACGTAAGGTCAGTTCCGCAATGGCGATGACACTTGCCAATGAGGAATCCTTGATGATGGACACGCCCTGGCTGGCCAAAGGGGGCAAGACCCGCCGCAGCGCCTGAGGGAGAATAACCAGCCGGTACGCGGCCAGTTTGCCCATGCCTAGGCTGCGGGCAGCGTCCCACTGGCCTTGCTCAATGGACAAAATGCCTGCGCGGAGAATCTCGGAAACATACGCGCCCTCAAAGATCGACAGGCTGAGCACCGCGGTGGCGAAGGCCTCCATGCCAAGCATCGGCGCCAGCACAAAGTAGAGAAAGATGAGCTGGATGAGCAAGGGAGTGTTGCGGATGCACTCCATAGAGACCCGCGCAATGAGCCGACCGGTCCAGGAGCCGGAAAGTCGCAGTAGAGCAGTGGCCAAGCCTACGGCCAGCGCCCCGCAAAAGCTCGCGCCTGTCAGCTTAAGGGTAATGCCAAGACCCAGTAGAAGCGGCCCAGGTAGAAGGCCGTGCTCGCTTTCCTCATACAGAAAGTGCGGCACCTGGTACCACTGCCAGTTGTAGCCCAGCCCTTCGGCCCCGCGTGCCACAAGCCAGAGAAAGGCCCCGGCGCAGGTGAGAAAGAGGGCTGTGTCGAAGATGTCGCGGCCACGTCCGCTCAAAGAGTGGCGAAACTCAGCGCCGGGCATCAAGCCTCGTTTCCACAAGGGCGCGGATGGCCTGGGCGACGGTTTCCGGTGTGCCGGAAGCATCCACGATGCGCATGCGCTGCGGGAAGCGCGCGGCCCAGTCGAGGTAGCCCTGGCGTACCCGGCTGTGGAAGGCCATGCTTTCGGCCTCAAAACGGCCCTCGGCCACTGTCTTGCCCTCGCGCTGGTTGCGATCGACCGCGCGGCGCAAACCTTGCTCTGGGTCGATGTCCAGAAGCAGCGTCAGGTCCGGCCATAGGCCATCCACCGCCACGGTGTTGAGCTGGTGCAGGAGTTCCGCGTCCATGCCTCGGCCATAGGCCTGGTAGGCCACTGTGCTGTCGGCAAAGCGGTCGGAGAGCACCACCATCCCGGCATCCAGGGCCGGGCGCACCACCTGCGCAACATGCTGGGCACGGTCGGCCAGGTACAGGAACAACTCCGCCCGGGGCGTTATGTCCCGGTTTTCCAGGGAGAGCAGCACACGCCGAAGCTCAGTGCCGATGCGGCTGCCGCCCGGCTCCATGGTCACCAGAACCTTGCGCCCTAGCGACTCAAAGTATGCGCGCAGTAGTGTTATCTGCGTGGACTTCCCTGTGCCTTCAATACCTTCAAACGTGATGAACATGTTCCTCGCCAGTGTTGTGTGTGCGTGGGCGCAGCGTGTTACTCAATTCCAAGGGGCAGCATAAGAGAACGTCCGTCTGGCTTGCGGGCTTCCGAGCGGCCCTCAGAGCGGGAAAGACTGGGCTGGTGGCTGGGCTCAATCGGTGTTTTGTCCGGCAGGTACAGGTAGCGGTCTAAAAAGCGCTGGAACGGAGTCCAGTGCTGTTCGCTGCCGTCAAGGTCGGCGTAGGCCCCGGCCAGGGTATTCATTTTCGCGTCGATGTTGTCAGCAAAATGCAGGATGAAGGCTTCTGGCGTTTTGGGCCGCTTGGGCGCGCCGAACTCATATTCGCCGTGGTGGCTGATGATGAGGTGTTTTAAGTGCAGAATTAACCCGGGATCGAGATCCTTGGCCTTTTGCAGAAAAGGCTCCACGCGGGTCAGGCCGATTTGAATATGGCCGAGCAAACGGCCTTCGTCGGTGTAATCGCAGGTGAGCCCGCTGGAAAGCTCCCAGGCTTTGCCAATGTCGTGCAACAGGGCGGCGGCAAGCAAAACCTGCCGGTCCAACTGTGGGTAGAGGTCGGCCAGGGCCAGGCAGGTACGGGCCACGGCCAGGGTATGCTCCAGCAGGCCGCCTGCGTAGGCGTGGTGCACGGCCTTGGCCCCGGTGGCAGGCAGCAAGTGTGCGCGTATGTCCTCATCATTCAATATTTTTTTCAGCAGCGCACGCCAAGGCTTGTGGGTCAGCTCCTTGCGGCACAGGTCTTCAATCTGGGCAAGCAGGGCCTCCGGGTTCACCGGACTGGGTGGCATAAAATCCCCCAAGTCCACCTCGGACTCCGGCGCAATGGCAAGCTGGTCTAGGGTGAGCTGGCACTTGTCGCGATACGTGGCCGCCTGCCCGCGCACCTGTGCAAACTGCCCGGCAGTGAGGCCTGTGAGCTGTTGCGCCAGCGGGCTCCACACCTTGGCATCCATACGACCGGTGCTATCCTGCAACACAAGGCTTAAGTACGGGCCATTGCGCGATTGTCCGGTGCGTACATCGGCCAAAAGAAAAATGTCCTGTATGGTCTGGCCGGGGGTAATGTCTCGAATGAACACGGTTTTCGCACACACGGCCTTGCCATCTCCGTTTGGTTGGGGTACTTGCGGCTTGCCGCGCCAAGGGTGGCGGGGTAGTGTTTTCGCAACACTTTTATTTGCCCGCAGCACGGTGGATTGTCAAACCACATCACTCTGTAGGCCAAGGAAAACACCATGCGCATACTGTTGACCAACGATGACGGCATTCAGGCTGTAGGCCTGCGTGCCATGCATAAGGCGCTGGTCGCCGCTGGGCACCAGGTCCACGTTGTGGCCCCCATAACGGAGCAGTCCGCTGTTGGGCATGCTATTACCCTTTCCGCGCCCCTTCGCGTTAAAGAATTCCGTGAGGAAGGCTTCTTCGGCCTCGGTGTTTCCGGCACCCCGGCTGATTGCGTGAAGCTGGCGATTTCTACCTTGTTACCAGAACCGCCGGAGCTTGTCGTCTCCGGCATTAACGCCGGGGCCAACGTTGGCGTTGATATCATGTACTCTGGAACTGTTTCCGCCGCTACTGAGGGGGCGCTCATGGGCTTCCCGGCACTGGCTGTTTCCATGGACAACCACAACCCGGAGGAACTTTCCGGGCAGGCTCAATACGCCGCAGATCTTTTGCCACGGCTGCCTCTGGGCGCTTTGCCCAAAAAATGTGTGCTGAATCTGAACTTTCCTGACCGGCCCATCGGCGAAATTTTGGGGATGAAGGTGTGCCCGCACACCCGCGTAGCTTACACCGACTGGTACGAGGAGCGCGTGGACCCGCGCGGCCGCAAATATTACTGGATGTGCGGGGAAATTCGCCCAGAAAATATCAGCCCCGGTCGCGACCGTGAGCTGCTCACTTCCGGATATATAACGCTGACCCCTCTCCGGTTTGATTTTACCGACCATGAAACGCTGGCGCTTTTGGAGCCTCTTTCTTCCTGAACACCGGTTGACAGAACACCCACAGCGTGCAAAAAATGTAGAGTTACCTAAGCATCAACACCCACCACGTGCCACGTTTAAGGAGGAATACATGCCGCTCGTCTCTCCCAAGGAAATGTTCCAGAAAGCCTATTCCGGCGGCTACGCCATTGGCGCCTTCAATGTGAACAACATGGAAATCATTCAGGGTATCATGGAGGCCGGCAAAGCCGAGAACGCTCCGTTGATCCTCCAGGTTTCCGCTGGTGCGCGCAAATACGCCGGGCAAAATTACATCATTAAGCTTATGGAAGCCGCCCTGCAGGATACCGACCTGCCCGTGGTGCTGCACCTGGACCATGGCCCGAATTTCGAGTTGTGCAAAACCGTCATCGACGGCGGCTTTACCTCCGTCATGTACGACGGTTCGCACCTGCCGTATGAAGAGAACATCGCCGAGACCAAAAAGGTTGTGGCCTACGCCCACGACCATGGTGTTTGGGTTGAGGCCGAGTTGGGCCGCTTGGCCGGTGTGGAGGAGGACGTCCACTCCGACGAGCACATTTACACCGACCCCGAGCAGGCCGCCGATTTCGTCGCCAAAACCGGCTGCGACTCCCTGGCCATTGCCATCGGCACCAGCCACGGCGCGTATAAGTTCAAGGGCGAGGCCAAACTCGACTTTGACCGCCTGGAAAAGGTCAGCAAGCTGCTGCCCGGTCTGCCCATTGTTCTGCACGGCGCTTCCAGCGTTCCACAGGAATTTGTGGAAATGGCCAATACCTTTGGTGGCCATGTTCCCGGCGCACGCGGCGTTCCGGAAGATTTGCTGCGCAAGGCCGCAAGCATGGCTGTGTGCAAAATCAACATCGACACCGACATCCGTTTGGCCATGACCGCCACCATCCGCAAGCACCTGGTGGAAAACCCGGCTGACTTCGACCCCAGGCAGTACCTCACGCCCGCCCGCACGGCCGTGAAGGACATGGTGCAGCGCAAAATCAAGAATGTGCTGGGCTGCTCCGGCAAGGCGTAATTAAGCCCCGGCTTGCGCGTCCACGCGATACGAACGCAAGGAGAGAGAGGATCTATGGCGACGAAGATTGGCATCAACGGCTTTGGCCGCATTGGCCGTTACCTGACGCGGCTGCTGTCTGATGAAAAAGATCTGCAGCTGGTGGCCATTAACGCCCGCGCCACCAATAAAGACTTGGCGCACCTGCTGAAGTACGATTCCGTACACGGCAAGTTCGACCGCGTTTCCGGCAATGATGCCGGCATCATCATCGATGGCAAGCAGATCAATGTGACCCGTTTTGCCACCGGCGAGTGGAGCTGGAAGGACATGGGCTGCGACCTTGTCGTGGAGACCACCGGCAAGCTGAACGACCGCGCCGGGTGTCAGAATCACCTTTCCTGCGGTGCGCAGCGTGTTGTTCTGAGTGCTCCGGGCAAAGAAATGGACAGCACCATCGTCATCGGCGTGAATGATGCCGACCTGAAGCCGGAGCACAAGATTGTGTCCAGCGCCAGTTGCACAACCAACTGTTTGGCGCCAGCCGCTCAGGCGCTGCAAAAGGCCTTCGGCATCAAGCATGGTTTGATGACCACCATCCACTCCTACACCATGGACCAGCGCCTGCACGACGGCTCCCACAAGGACATCCGCCGCGCCCGCGCTGCTGCCTTGAATATGGTTCCCACAACCACCGGCGCTGCCAAGGCCTTGTCGCTGGTTATCCCGGAGCTTAAGGGTAAGCTGGACGGCTTCGCCATCCGCGTACCGACACCGGACGTTTCCATTGTGGACCTGACCTGTGAGCTGGAGCGCCCCACCACCAAGGAAGAAGTCAACGCCGTTATGAAAGCGGCAGCCAATGAAAGCTTTGGCTACACCGATGAGCCGCTGGTTTCCTCCGACTTCGTGGGCAGCACCTTCGGCGGTGTGCTCGATTCCGGCCTGACCACCGTGATGAACGGCACTCAGGTGAAGCTCATTGTTTGGTACGATAACGAAGCGGGCTTCACCAATCAGTTGGTGCGCCTCATTCGCAAGGTTGCCGCCACGATGTAGCCCTTCGATTCCGTAACGCATAAGCCCCGGTCAGATTCGTCTGGCCGGGGCTTTTTTTGTCATCTTGTTGTGGATTGTTTAGCGAGTTGTGCGTTCAGGGAATAATTCGCTGCCCGCTGTCAGCAAGTCGTCCAAACGCACGCCTAGGGGTAGCATGCGCTTCTTGACCAGGGCGATCTCGTCCGCTGGGTCAAACAGCGGATAGTCGCTGCCGAAGAGCAACCTGTCGACAGGGTGTTTACGCACCAGTCCGGCCAGGGTTTCATCGGATATGAAGGAGAGGGAGCTGGAGGTGTCGAGGTAGACATCCATACCCGCCAAATGTTCCAGGGCAAACGGCCAGTGGCTGAAGCCGCCCAAGTGTGCGGCGATGAGTCGTGGGCCAGGGAAGTCGCGCCGGAGTTGCGCCATTTTGATGGGGCAGGAGGGGTTCTTGTCCGGGGGCAGGGTATCGCCAATGTGGATCATGAGCGTGAACTCGGAGCCGATGATCTCCATGAGCCTGTAGAATTTGGGGTCGTTGAGAAAGAACCCTTGGAAATCCGGGTGAAATTTGAGCCCGGTGATACCCGCCTGGCGCAGTCGTTCCAGCTCTTTTTCCGGCTCATCGTAGTCCGGGTGCAGGGTGCCGAAGGCTGTAACGCGCGGCGACTGGCGCTCCATATCTATGGCCCAGTTGTTCGCGGGAATAACCTGGGAAGGGTCAGTCGCTGCTGTGTGCACAACGACGCGGTCAATACCGGCCTTGTCCGCTCTGGCGAGCAGATCAGAAAGCACACCCGTTCCTACAGGTTTGATACCGTAGTGATTGTGCAACTGGTTAATGGCTTTTTCAGCTATTTTTGGATGAAAAACGTGGGTATGTGTGTCGGTAAACATTGTATATCTCCGTTCAACGTGCGAACGCTGAAATATACTCCGCACAATGACGGAGACAAGGGAAAAGCAGCGAGGGAGTGCTTACTTTTCCAGGATATTTGATGGTATTAGGAAGTGGTAGGAACGAACGGTTCGCCTATGCGGTTAGCCCGGCTTGCGCTCGCACAGTTCTTTGAACCAGTCCGGTACGGCAACGGGTTTGCCTTGTGTGTTGATCATGGGGTGGTCGGTATAGCCCTGGGCGGTCATTTCGTTTTGTCTTCGTTCCAAAATTCATACACGATGCGCATGGACGCACGCCGCCACTCGCCCACCCCGGCGTGAACATTCAGGAGATCGTCAAAACGGGCCGGGATGCGGTAACGGCACCAAGCCTCCCGCACGGGAAGAATAATGCCGCGCTCTTCCACCAGATTGTACCCCATGCCGCGCTCACGCAGAAACTGGCTGCGGGCGCGTTCAAATATATGCAGGTACTCGCCATAATACAAAACGCCCATGGCATCTGTTTCCCCGTAAGATACCCGGTGCGCATACCAGGTGTCATGGTTAGGGAAGATTTTCGGCGGTTCGATTTTGGCGTGGTCCATATTGGATGCTCCGGTTACTTGCCCAATTGATGGTTGGTCCAAGGCATGAGCTCGTGCCCGGACTCGATGACCAAACCGGTGGAGCGGGCTTCGCGTTCGCTAAAGGCGCTAACGCCGGAGGCGTCGCAACCCGGGTAGTGCAGCAGAAAAGGGACAGGATCGGGTGTGTGGGTGCGCTCGGCAATGGGCGTAAAGTGGTCGCAGGTGATGAGATAGGCGACATCTTGGCCGGCTAGGGCCTTGCGCAGAGGGCCGACAATGCGCTCGTCAAAGCGGCTGATGGCCTCGGCCTTTTGAGCGGCATCGCCCGCGTGGCCGCATTCGTCCGGGCCTTCCAGGTGCACGAAGGCGAAGTCCCCGTGCTCTAAAAACTTGAGGGCCGCATCGACCTTGCCTTGATAGTTGGTCTCAATGAGCCCGGTTGCGCCAGGCACCTCGATGACCTCCATGCCAGCAGCACGTCCCAGGCCACGCACTAAGTCTACAGCGGAGATGACCGCGCCTGTGCGGTGGAAGGTCTTGCTGAAATCCGGCAGATTGAGCGGCCTGCCCTGGCCCCAGGGCCAGATGGAGTTGGCCTTGGTATGGCCTGCGGTTTCGCGCAGGCGTTCCCCGGCCAGATGCACCAAGTCCCAAAGCAGGGCGCTTTTGGAAAGCTCGCGCATGTCTGGCCGGATGGGCTTGTCGGTGATGTCGTGGGGCGGGCTGAGCTTGAGAGCCGCCTCGGGTTCCTTCGCGCCGCGTTTTTGCACCAGCAGGTGCCGATACTGCACGCCGGGGTGGAACTGAAAGGTGGAATCGCCCAAGTGTTCTTGCAGGTCGCGCACCAGTGGCTCGGACACCTCCGTGGTGATGTGCCCGGAAGAATAGTCGAGCATTTTCCCGGTGGTGGAAAGCTCACTGACGGTGACCAGGTTCATGCGCCACACCAAGTCGTCCGGGTGCAGGCTCAGCCCTTGCGCGGCGGCCTCAATAGGACCGCGTCCGGTGTGGTACTTGGCCGGGTCAAAGCCGAGCAAGGACATGTTGGCGACATCCGAGCCGGGGGCCATGCCCTCGGGGATGGTGCGGCAGGTGCCCACAACGCCTTCAGCAGCCAGCTGATCCATGTTCGGGGTATGCGCGGCTTCCAGGCAGGTCTTGCCGCCTGGGGTTTCATTCGGCCAGCCGCCCATGCCGTCGGCAATGAGGAAAAGCAGTTTCATGGTGTGGTCCGCTGGTTACAGGATGGGGAAGTGGACAGTGGGCCGCACGGCAAAGCTCATGGCATCAATGGCGCGTATGGTCTCGGCCACGGCCTTGGCCTGGGCCTTGTGCGCCAGGAATACAATGGGAACATCTGAGCCAGAGACATCGCCCTTTTGCACAGCCTGGGCGATGGAAACGCCGTGATCGGACATGGCGTTGGCTATGGCGCCCATAACACCGGGGCGGTCGGCCACGGTAAAGCGGAAATAGTGCATGGCGATGGAGTCCTCCGCCGGGAGGATAACAGCCGGGAGTAGGGGGGCATTGCCGAAGCCGGTGTTGTCAAACCGCTTGCAGGAGGTGGCCAAGCCACGGCACAGGGCCATGATGTCGGCCACAACGGCGCTACCGGTAGGCGTATCGCCCGCGCCCTGGCCATGCAGCATAATGGGGCCGACGGCGTTGCCTTCCACGCGCACGGCGTTGAAGTTGCCGCCAACGCGCGCCAGAAGGTAGGTATACTTGACCAAGGTAGGCTCCACGCTGGCCTCAATCTTCCCATCCACCTCGCGTGCCTGGGCCAAAAGCTTGATGCGGTAGCCGAACTCGCGGGCAAACTCGATATCAAGCTGTGTTACCTGTGTGATGCCACGCACTGGCACCTTGGAGAGCGGGAAGTCGCGTCCATAGGCCAAGCGCACCAGCACTACCAATTTGTGGGCGGTATCCAGGCCTTCTATGTCGAAGGTCGGGTCGGCCTCGGCGTATCCCAGGTCTTGCGCCTGCTTGAGGGCGGTGCTGAAGTCCAGATGGTTGGTGGTCATCTCAGACAGAATATAGTTGGCCGTGCCGTTCAAAATGCCGGTCAGCCTCTCGATGCGGTTTGCCCCAAGACTTTCGCGCAGTGTTTGCACGATGGGGATGCCGCCGGCCACGCTGGCTTCGTAAAACAGGCCCAGCCCCTTGGCTGCCGCCAGGGCGGAAAGCTCTGGCCCGTGCAGGGCCAGCAGGTGCTTATTGGCTGTAATCACATGCTTGCCGGAATTCAGCGCCTTGGTGATGAGCTCACGGGCGGTGTCTATGCCACCCATGAGCTCCACCACAACGTCGATTTCCGGGTCGTTCACCAGATCGTCGGGGGTGGCGGTGAAGAGCACCTCGGGAGCGGTGGTAACGGCGCGCTTTTTGTTCAAATCACGCACGAGAATGGTCTTAATGCTGATATCCCGACCGGTACGCGCGACGATGATGTCGCGGTTTTCGTGCAGAATTTTGGCAAGACCCGTTCCAACCGTGCCGAAACCGGCAAGTCCCAGGCGCAGCTTCTCCATTTGCCCTCCCTATTTTCCGAAGAACTTCTTAAGGTTGCGAGTAGCCTGATTGGTGCGGTGGCGGTTTTCCACCAGGGCGAAGCGAACGTGGTCGTCGCCGTAATGGCCAAAGCCCAGCCCAGGGGAAACGGCCACACAGGCCTCGCGCAGCAGCAGCTTGGAGAACTCGACGCTCCCCAGGTGCTTGAATTCATCAGGAATCTCGGCCCACACAAACATGGTGGCCTTTGGTGGCGGTACGTTCCAGCCAGCGCGCTGCAAGCCTTCAATAAGGGCATCACGGCGATCCTGGTGAACGTCCATGATTTCGCGCACGCATTCCTGCGGACCGTTCAGCGCCGTGCAGGCCGCGATTTGGATGGGCTGGAAAATACCGTAGTCCAGGTAACTTTTGATGCGGGTCAGAGCCTGGACCATGTCGCGGTTGCCGCAGCAGAAGCCAACACGCCAACCGGCCATGGAATAGCTCTTGGTCAGCGAGAAGAATTCCACGCCGACATCTTTGGCTCCGCGCGCCTGCAAAAAGCTGGGCGCGACATAGCCATCGTATGTGAAGTCCGCGTAGGCAAAGTCATTGATGACGTACATGCTGTGTTCTTTGGCAAAATCAACGATTCTTTCAAAGAAGGGAATGTCCGCAAGCTCCGTGGTGGGGTTATGCGGGTAGTTGATGACCAGCAGTTTGGGCTTGGGCCAAGTTTGCTTGACGGCGATTTCCAGGTCTTCCAGGAAGTCGCGCCCTTTTCCAACAGGAATGCGGCGGACATCCGCGCCCGCGATAATGGCTGCGTAAGGATGAATGGGGTAGGCCGGATCCGGTGCCAGAACGACATCGCCAGGGGAAAGCATGACCAGCGCAAGGTGTGCCAGACCTTCCTTTGCGCCCATGGTAACAACGCATTCCTGGTCGTGGTCCAACTCCACGCCAAAGCGGCGCAGGTACCAATTTGCTATTGCCAACCGCAGGCCGTTGATGCCCTTGGATGCGCTGTAGCGATGGTTGGTGGACTTTTGCGCGGCCTCCATCAACTTCTCCACAATGTGCGGAGGAGTAGGAAGGTCTGGGTTGCCCATGCCTAGGTCAATGATGTCCGCGCCTTGACGACGCATCTTCATTTTAAGCTCATTAACCTGGGCGAAAACGTAGGGCGGCAGGCGATGGACTCTGGCGAACTGCTGCATGACGCGCTCCTGATTTCCCCGGTGAGGCCGGAGGTGATTATTCTTTAGCTGCGGAGCATATATGCGGCGGGGCCTCTGTGTCAAAAGCAATGATGCCGCAAATATCCAGAAGATTATTGTCGGCAGTCCTTGCCCATGCTATCTTTTGCCAAACACAGGAGGCCTGCATGCCCGAAAAATCAAAACCCGCGCTGACTGGCAGGGACTATGCTCGAATGTTGGAAACCGCCATTGTCGAGGCTAGGCTTGGCTTGGCAGAGGGGGGCGTGCCCATTGGCGCTGCGCTGTATGATACTACGGGCAAGCTGCTGGGGCGTGGGCGCAATCGCCGCGTACAAGACGGCGACCCGGCAATGCACGCCGAAACCAACGCCTTTCATAATGCCGGACGCAGAAAGTCCTACCGCGATACAATCATGGTGACCACGCTTGCCCCTTGCTGGTACTGTTCCGGTTTGGTGCGCCAGTTCGGCATTGGTGCCGTGGTGGTGGGGGAGAGCACAACCTTCCGCGGCGGGCTGGACTGGCTGCGCGAAAACGGCGTTGAGGTTATTGTGCTCGATAATGACGAATGCAAAAAGCTTTTGGGTGATTTTATTATCGCCAAGCCGGAGGTGTGGAACGAGGATATTGGTGTGGACTAGGGCAGCAATCCCTGGAGTCGTGCCATTTCCGCTGCATAGACACCGGCGTTGAAGCCAGGCGAAAACGGGTTCATAAAGCCATGCGCGGTGCCGGGCAGGATTTGGGCGTCGATATCGGCGCTATTCAACTGCTTCACAAGTTCTGCGGGGTGGAATGATGCTTCCTTCTCCGCAAAAATAAGCTGAATATTTCCTTGCGGTCGCAGGTGTGCATACTGGCGAATGCGCGAGCCGTAATACAGAATAGTGCGTTTGGGCGGTAGAATATCCGCATGGGCCAAGGCCAGCCACAGCGCTGTGGCACCGACGCTGAACCCTACCACGAGATCGTACGCTGTTCTGCGTAACTCTCCTGTAATCTCATCCGCATAGGTTTCAACGCTGGTTCGGGTGCTGAAGTCAGCGTAAGCATCGGTCTCGTTGTGATGTTGTGGCGAGTCTGCCCCGTAGGGTGAGACAATGCGCGCCCGTGCGGCGAGGTTGCGGGTAAGAACCTGAAGTTCTGAAGTGTAGCCGAAAACATCTGAGGCCAGGAAAAGAGTGGGCGTTTGTGGAATCATATGCTTTTGTATGGCATCAAGCCATGCTTGGCAAGGATATGCAGAATCTTTGACACCCGTGGCTGTTCACCGCCGCCCTTGACCTCTCGCCTTGGTTTTTTTAGTGTGCATGAGTTTGTGAGTCCTCCACGCCGCCTGATATTTCAGGCCGCACATACCGGCGGACTCCCCCCACAATCGCCCCAAAGGGAGACACGGAAATGGTTCAGAAAGCGGAAAAGATATGGATGGACGGCAAACTGGTGAATTGGGATGAAGCCAATGTGCACATCCTGACCCACACCCTGCATTATGGCTGCGGCGTATTCGAGGGCATCCGCGCCTATGAGTGCACCGATGGCCGTAGCGCCGTGTACCGTCTTGCCGAGCATATGCAGCGCCTTATTGATTCCGCGCACATTCTGGGCATGAAGATTCCCTTCAGCCTGGACGAGATGGTTCAGGCCGTCATTGATACGCTGAAGGTGAATAAGATGAAGGCCGGGTACATCCGTCCGCTGGTGTTCGTCGGTGATGGCGTCATGGGCGTTCATCCCGGCACCAATCCTATCCGCTTGGCCATTGCCACTTGGCCTTGGGGCGCCTACCTGGGCGATGGTGCGCTGGAAAAGGGCATTAGCGTTAAAACCTCCACTTTTTGCCGCCATCACGTCAACGCCATGATGACCAAGGCCAAGGCGTGCGGCAATTACGTGAACTCCGTGCTGGCCAAGACCGAGGCCGTGGCCGATGGCTACGACGAAGCGCTGATGCTCGACACTCAGGGCTATGTTTCCGAGGCCACCGGGGAGAATATTTTCATCGTCAAAAACGATGTCATCAAGACCACGCCGCTGACCTCCATTCTGCCGGGCATCACGCGTGACAGCATTATGACCCTGGCGCGTGAGCTGGGCTACGAGGTGGTGGAAACGCTGTTTACCCGCGATGAGCTGTACATCGCCGACGAGGCGTTCTTCAGCGGCACAGCGGCGGAGATTACGCCCATCCGCGAAGTGGACCACCGCGTCATCGGTGGAGGTTCCGCCGGGCCTCTCTCTTTGCTGATCCAGAAGGAATACTTCAAGATCGTGAAGGGCGAGAACGAGGACTACTCCCACTGGCTGCACGAGTATTCCCTCTAAACAAGACTGTATGCGGAGGGGGCCTGAAACGGCTCCCTCCCACGTTCATACTTCAGTACCAACAGCCACGGAGCATTCTACATGGCAAGCCTCACCGCTAAGTACAGGCCACGACGTTTTGCCGAGGTGGCCGGCCAGGACGCGGTGAAGTCCATCCTTTCCCGCGCCTCGGCCACGGGCAAAATCGCTCCGGCGTATATGTTCAGCGGAACGCGCGGCGTAGGCAAAACAACCATTGCCCGTATCTTCGCCAAGGCGCTGAATTGCGAAAAAGCCCCCACCGGGGAGCCTTGTAACGAATGCTCCATGTGCCGTCAGGCCAATGCCGGTTCAGCGGTGGATATCATCGAGATCGACGCGGCCTCCCATGGTGGCGTCAATGATGTTCGCGCGCTCAAGGAGGACGTTGGCTACGCTCCGCTGGAAGGCCGGTATAAGGTCTTCATCATCGACGAAGCGCACATGCTCTCCACTGCGGCCTTCAATGCGCTGCTGAAAACCCTGGAAGAACCCCCGGCGCGCGTTACCTTTATTTTGGCCAGTACCGAGGCCCACAAATTTCCCGCCACCATTCTTTCCCGTTGCCAGCATTATGTTTTCAAAATGCTGCCCCAGGCCGAACTGGGCGCGCACCTGGAAAAACTGCTTGTGGCCGAGGGTGTGGAGTACGAACAGGCCGCCGTGCGCATTATTGCCCGGCGCGGCGCGGGCAGCGTGCGCGATAGCATCTCTATGCTGGGCCAGGCGCTGGCGTACAGCACCGGCGCGCTCAGGGAAGCCGAGGTGCGCACCTGTCTTGGCCTGGCCGGACAGGAGGTTTTTTTTCGCCCTCATGGAAGCCATTCTGGCCCGCGACCTGCCGCTCTTGTCGCGCACCCTGCGGCAGGTGCTGGACCAAGGCCTGGACCTGGGATTTTTTTCAGCGCGAGCTTTCCAGCTGCTGGCGCAATATGTTTTTGCTGCACCAAGCCGGAGAAGCCATTGTGCCGGAGCTGGGGCTGCCCGCCGAAGAAGCCGCCCAGTGGCTGGAATGGGCGGAACGCTTTAGCCCTGCGCACATCCACGCCTGCTGGCAAATGACCCTGGACGGCCAGCAACGGGTGGTGAAGAGCCTGGAGCCCGCTCAAGCTCTGGAGTTGCTGCTGCTTAACCTTGCGTGCCTGCCGGACTTGCTGCCGCTGGACGCCCTGCGCGCACCCGGCAGGAGTGGTGGCAATACGACTGGTGGCGGAATGGGGAGCACTACGGGCGTTGGCGCGGGCAGTGGCTCCGTGCCGCCCTCGCGTCCGCAGTCCGGCATGTCGCCTTCCGTCACCCCTGTGCCGAGCCAAACCAGCGCGCCTGCCCCTGAACATTCTGTGCCGCCGACAGCCGCCCCGATGACCGCCGCACCGATGACCGCCGCCCCGATGACCGCCCCTGTTTCGGCAGCGCTGGCCCAGGAACCTGTTTCGACCTTTGCCACCGCCGCCCCTGTGGTTGCCCCGGCTGCTGCTCCGCAGCAAACCTCGGCGGTTTCTTCCAGTGTTGAGCAGTCTGTTCCCAGTATCGCACCAGTAGAGCCTGCCTCGCCTGTACAGTCGATAACGCAGCCGGCTATTCAGCCGCCTGTGCCGTCGTCACCTTCCGCCCCGGCAGGAGCCTCGACCCTTTCTGCAGGCCCACGCACCTGGGAAGGCTTTTTGGATTTTGTGGCTACCAGGAATGGCAACGGCATGGTGACAGGGCTGACCCGCGCCCAGGGGGAACTTTGCGGCAGCGAACTGGTCATTCAGTGCATCAACGAGACGCATAGCGGCATGATGAACTATGGAGACAGCTATGTGCGGCTTACCCGCCACGTGTCCGATTACTTCGGGCCGGATGTGACGGTCGCCTTTACCTGCCAGGAGCGCGAACCAGTGAAGACCGTGACGCAGCTGGAGCGCGAGGTGCAGGAACACCCGGCTGTGCAGCGCGTGTGCCAGGCTTTTGATGTCAAGGCTCCGCCTTTGGTGCATCCCCGGGGGCAGAACTAGCCCACCACCCCCTTGAAATTTTATGGCTACGCGCTCACAGTGCGCCGCGTAGCACACATTCATTCAATACATTCGGAGGAATAACACCATGCGCGGTATGCAGGATATGCTTCGCCAGGCTCAGATGATGCAGAAAAAACTCGCCACCATGCAGGACGAATTGAAAGGCCGCGAGGTTGAGGCCTCCAGCGGTGGCGGCATGGTTACCGTGCGTGCCACTGGCTCCAACGAGGTGCTGTCTTTGGTCATCGACAAGAGCGTTGTCGAGGCCGGTGATGTGGAGATGCTTCAGGACCTGGTGCTGACGGCTGTGAACGACGCCCTCAAGAAGGCCAAGGCCATGAGCGAGGAAGAAATGGCCAAGATTACCGGGGGCATTAAAATCCCGGGCATGTTCTAAACCATGTCCTACGACAGGCTTCCCGGTCCGCTGCGGGAGGTGGCAGAACAGCTCTCCCGCCTGCCGGGCCTGGGCCCCAAAAGCGCCCTGCGGGCCGCCTTGGCTTTGCTCAAAATGCCGCGCGAACAGGCTGAGTCTGTTGGTCGCGGCATTTTGACCCTGCGCGAGAGGCTGTGCATGTGCCAAACGTGCGCCAGCTTGGCCGAGAGCGACCCCTGCCCCATTTGCGCCGACCCCACACGCAGCCGGGAACAGTTGTGCCTTGTGGCGGAGTGGGATTCCCTGCTGGCCCTGGAGGAGATGAACATGTTCCGCGGCACCTACTTGGTGCTGGGCGGGCTCTTGTCTCCTTTGGATGGTGTCAATCCGTCCAGCCTGGAGTTTGATTTGCTGCGCCGCCGCCTGGGCTCCGGCGAGGTGAGCGAGCTCATCCTGGCCCTTGGGGCCACGTTGGATGCTGAGAACACTGCCTCCCACGTCAAGAACATCGTGGCTCAAAGCTTTCCGCACATCGCAGTGTCGCGCCTGGCCCAGGGCATCCCTATGGGTGCAGAGGTAAAGTACATGGACCGCGAAACATTGCGCCAGTCCCTTGTTCACCGCCAGCCCGTGTAAGCGGCGCGGCCAGGAATCATCATGCCCGCCACTCTCAAGGCTGAAGTTCAATCCGTTGTGTACCACAACGCAGAAAATGGATATGCGGTAGCGCGTGTACGCTCCAAGGACGAACCCGGAATCGTCACCATTGTGGGCTGCCTGGGGCAGCTGCAACCCGGCGAGTTTTTGGAGCTCTCCGGTGAATGGAAGACCCACCCCAAGTTTGGCCGCCAGTTGGAGGTCCATAGCTTCCAGCAGACGTATCCGGCCACGGAACATGGGGTGGTGCGTTTTCTCAAGTCCTCCTTGAAGGGCGTGGGCGAGAAAACCGCTCAGGATTTGGTGAAGCGCTTTGGTGTGGCCGTGCTGGACCTGCTGGACTCGGACCCGAACCGTCTGCGCGAGGTCAAGGGCATCAGCAAAAAGAAGCTCGACGGCATGCTGGAGTCGTGGAGCACGCAACGTGAGGTGAAGAGCCTCATCGTCTTTTTGCATAGCCACGCGGTGCCGCCAACCTATGCCACGCGCATCTTTAAGCTGTTCGGTGCTCAGAGCGAGGCCCGCCTGCGCGAGAATCCCTATGAGCTGGCGTATCTCATCCGCGGCATCGGCTTCCGTACTGCGGATGCCATGGCGCTCAAGCTGGGCTTTGCCGAGGATGCACCCCAGCGCATCGAAGCGGCCATCGGTTACGTGCTCATTAACATGGGCGACCGTGGCGGGCATATGTTCTGCCCCAAGGAGCAGTTGCTGAAGGAAGCGGGCAAGCTGCTGGGCGCGGGCGATGCCGAAAGCCTGGAAGACGGACTGGCCACCCTTGAGCGCAAAAAGCGCGTCCACATTGAGGACTTGCCGGAGCAGGACATCCACGAAGCGGTGTTCCTCATGTCTGCCTACCGGGCGGAACGGGAGATTAGCCAGCGCCTGTTCGGGTTGGTGAGCCACCCCTCGCCCGTGTCGCGCTCCAAGGTGCAAACAGCCCTGCCCAAGATCGAGAACGACCTGGGGTTTACGCTTTCCAAGGAGCAGCGGGCCGCAGTGTTTGAGGCCTGCGTGAACAAAGTTTTCATCATCACCGGCGGCCCCGGCACAGGTAAAACCACCATTACCCGCGCTGTTGTGGCCGCGCTGGTCAAGGTGGGGCTGAAGGTAAAGCTGGCCGCGCCAACTGGCCGCGCCGCCAAGCGCATGGCCGAGGCCACAGGCGAACCGGCGCAGACCCTGCACCGTTTGCTTATGTACTCGCCGGAGCACGGGTTTTATCATTCAGAGGACCAGAAGCTGCAAGCTGAAGTGCTGTTGGTGGACGAAGTTTCCATGCTGGACGCCCAGCTTTTTCTGGCCGTGCTGCGGGCCTTGCCCGTTACATGCAGGCTTATCCTGGTAGGCGACGTCAACCAGTTGCCTAGCGTGGGTGCGGGCAATGTGCTGGGCGATTTGCTCGGCAGTGGCAGCGTGCCCAGTGCGGTGCTGACGCATATTTTCCGGCAAGCGCAGGAAAGCCACATTGTCGTCAATGCGCACCGCATTAACGCAGGACAAATGCCCATCGACAGCCCCAAGGAACCGCCCGAGGCGGATTTCTTTTGGGTGCAGCAGGACGACCCGGCGCGTGTGCAGGCCGCCATTGTGGAAATGGTGTGCCAGCGCATACCGGAGCGTTACGGCCTGGATCCACGGCGTGACGTGCAGGTGTTGACCCCCATGCACAAGGGGGAGGTGGGCACCAGTGCGCTCAATGCCCTGTTGCAGGAACGGTTGAACCCCAAAAACGGGCCGGAGCTTAAGCGCGGGTATGCCACCTTCCGCGTGGGCGACCGCGTTTTGCAACTGCGCAACAATTACGACAAGGATATTTTTAACGGCGACCTGGGTTGGGTTGCGGATGTGGACCCGGAGGCGGGCAGCATGGCGGTGGATTTTGAGGGCAACTTGGTGGCCTTTGACTCCACGGAGCTGGAAGATTTGACTTTGGCCTACGCCGTAAGCGTGCACAAGTCTCAGGGCTCGGAGTATCCGGCCATTGTTGTTCCGGTGGTCACGCAGCATTACATGCTGCTGATGCGCAACCTGCTGTATACCGCGCTGACACGCGCCCGGAAGCTGGCTGTATTTATCGGCAGCGAAAAAGCCTTCCGCGTGGGGTTGAACAACGTGACTTCCGGTAAGCGCATGACACATTTGCGCCACCGTTTGCGTGCTGCCTTTGCGGGAAATCTTTTGGCTTGATGCGAAGAATTCTTACTCCCACTCTCTTCACAATCGCACAGGGAATGCCTATAGAAATACAGTGCATGTCATTTCCCAAGAGAACAACCACCTGTGAAAGGAGTCCGCGATGCTGAGTAAGAAGATGGATCAAGCTTTGAACGAGCAGATTAAATGGGAGTATTACTCCGCCTATTTGTACCTGTCTCTTTCCTCCTACTTTAGCAACCTTGGGTTGCCTGGTTTTGCCAATTGGATGGATGTGCAGTTTCAGGAGGAACAGTTTCACGCCCGTAAGATGTTTGATTACGTGAACTCTAAGGGCGGTCGTGTTTTGTTGCAGCCCATTGATGCCCCAGAAAATGCGTGGAAAACCCCGCTGGAGGCCTTTCAATTTGCCCTGAATCATGAGTATCAGGTGACCAAGCGCATTAATGACTTGGTGACGTTGGCTCAGAAAGAGAACGACCATGCCTCGGCTATCTTCCTGCAATGGTTCGTTACCGAGCAGGTGGAAGAGGAAGCCAACTTTGGCGATACCGTCAGCAAGCTGAAGCTTGTTGGTGATGGAGGTGGGCTGTTTATGCTCGACCGCGAGCTGGCTACTCGGGTATTTGTGCCGCCTACCGCTGCCTAGAAAACGATTTTTTACCACGAAAGCACAAGGCTTTCCCGAGCGTTTATGCGCCAGGGAAAGTCTTTTTTTGTGGTTTGAGTCGGTTGGTTATTGTTCCACTTCTTCCGGATTAGGGCAGGCGTTTGGGAAGCCAGGCAAGGGTTGGGTTGTGCCGAGTGGGGGGCGGCGGTCCCAGGCGTAGACGTTGCCGGGCATGGTCTTGGCATATTTTTTTACATGGGCGGCACGTTCACCAATTTCCATCAGCGTACATGGTCCTGCGATTTCGATAATGCCGATGGAAAGCGAGACAAGCGGGTAGGTGCGTTCAACGCCATCGCGACCGGTGGCGACAACACTGCCTCGTTCTCGGTCTTGCACACAGTAGCAGGAGCGTATGGTGCGCTTAAAGCAGCGCGTGGCGGCTTGGCAAATGCGTTCTACAAGCTCCGGTTTGGCAATAAGCACAAAGTCATCGCCACCGATGTGAAAGAGTTTGGCGGAGGCGCCACCGCGTTTGCGTACGGTCCAGTCCAAAATGTCCGCAGCCAGTTTGATGACGCGATCACCGTTCTTGAACCCGTACGTGTCGTTGTACACCTTGAAGTTATCCAGGTCGGCGTAGGCGATGGCGAAGCTTTTTTTGGCATCAATACCAGCCTCAACTTCGCGTTCCAGGTTTACATTGCCGGGCAGGCCGGTGAGCGGATTGGTGCCCTTGGCCATTTCCACCTGCACATGCGCCAGGGTATTCAACAGCCGCTGTACGGTAACAATACCCAGCACCTTCCCCGCGCGCGTTACAATGATATCATCATAGGCCTTGATCTTTTCGCGCTGCATGGCCTGCTTGGCGGTGTGTTCCACCGCCGTGCCCTCGTCTACAATGAGCGGGTTGCGGTCCATAATGGCCTCGATGGGCCGCTTGGAATACAGCGCCGCGCCAAACTGGCCGGAAAGTTGCCGGTTCAACTGATACTCCATCACGAGGCCGATGGGGTCTTCCTTCTCCGTAATCACCACAATACTGGCCTGTGGCCTGCCGGGGCCGAAGCAGTGCTGGGCATCGGGAATCAACATGCCTTGCGGTCGCGGCTGGGCGGGCTCCACGAGATTGCCTACCGGCATAAGGCAGGAGGTGCCGAGTCGCGCCTGTTCCTGGTGCGCGCGTAAGTAGCTGGTATCAAGCGAAAGCGCAGGTTTTGGGGTCGCAGGCTTGGCAAGATAGAAACCTTGGCCGTAATGCACGCCAATGTCGATGAGGCAGGCTGCCTGGGCTTGGGATTCTATGCCCTCCGCGATGATTTTGGAGCCGATTTTGTCCGCGAAGGTGACCATGGTTTCGATGAGTGCGCGTTTGACCGGATCTTTGTCGATGCCCTGAATCAGGCTCATGTCGATTTTAATAAATTCCGGGCGAATTTGCGCCACGGAGGTCAGCCCGGAATACCCGGCACCGGCATCGTCCACGGCCACGAGGTAACCTTGGCTGCGGTAGTGGTCCAAGGTGCGGTGGAACAGGGCAAATTCGCTGATGCTGTGCCGCTCGGTGATTTCAAAGACGATGTTCTCCGGCGCTAAACCAGCTGCCTGGAGCAGTTCTTGGGTGCGACCCTGGGTAAATTCCGGGTCGGCCATGGTCTTGGGATGGATGTTCAGAAAGAGCTTTTGGCCCGAGTCGATGGGGCCGAGCCCCGCGATGGCCCTTTTCGCGGCACAGGCTTTCCAGTGCAAAGAGCTTTCCGCTCTGTTCGGCAAAGTCGAACAGCACAGTGGGGGAGTGGAAGGCGCTCAATTCCGGCCCACGAGAAAGTGCCTCCCAGGCCATGATTGTTCCGGAGGTAAAATCGGCTATGGGTTGAAACACGGCGCGGATGGTTCTTTCATGCAAAATGGCGTTGAACTCTGAGGAGAGCGAGAGCTGGCTCAAGTCCATACGCATTTTAGCGCGCAAACGGGCATCGCTTACGGCCTGGAACAACCTGGTCTCACGGTCGTGGGCCTCGCCTGCGGGTAGGCTGGCGCAGCCAAAGCCAAGGTCCAATTCGCGGCCTGTCCAACGCAGCAGATGCGTGTTGCATTCGCGCTGGGCAGTAAGCTTGATCTCGTAAGCGGCATCGTGCAAGGCGCGGGCATCAAAATTCTGGCAGGGCCAAGCCAGCAGATATTCGCCTGGTTCCAGTGGCAGCAAGGAAGGCACGGCGTGGAGTTTATCTGCTACGGCGTTACGCAAACCACTGATGATGCGGGCTTCCATTTCAGCGGCAAGTTCGCGGCCATATAATTCCCGCAGCAAGAGGAAGTCGCGCACAGCCACAAGAATGATCTCAAAGCTGTGACCGCCACGGATAAGCTCTCGTAGCCGGTTGGAAGAAGTCTCCATGATGGGCGGTTCTGCTGCAAAGCCAGGACTGGTGAAGTTGCGGCGAAGGCGGGAGAGGACGGTTCGGAGCATGAAACACCTCGTATGGCGCTAACTGGACCGGGTATGTTCCCGGTGTGTGCGCAGGGGGACACTAGGCGACATTGAGGGTGTTTCGGTGGCGGTTGTGTGACGACAGCGCAAGCATTGCGTGGCAAAAAAAAGCCCGGAAGGCTGTGGAACCTTCCGGACTGTATGCTGAAGAATGTAAGCTATTTAGCGGTAATACAGGTTGCGTCCGCCCATGGTCAGGAAGGCTTGATGAAGGTTGTTGCGCACTTCGCGGCGATCCCAGATATCTTGAATATGGCCGCGCGACAGGGCTTTGTAGGCGCTGTGGTAGTCGGGCGGAATATCCATGCCGGTGGTTTCGCGGATAACGCCAGGGCCAGCAAAGCCGATACGCGCGCTGCGCACGGCATACTGGTAAGGCGAGCAGCCCAGGAAGCTGGCCACTGGGCCGGCGTAAGAGTTGGTGTCGTACAGCACGATGTACAAACCGCCTTCCTCAATGTAGCGGCGCACAGCCATGGTAACGCGCGGCATTTGGATAAGGCCATTGACACCTTCTTGAATGCGGATACCCGCCGTGCCGTGCACATACGAGAGGAAGGGCTGGTGGCGTTTGCGGGCCAGATCCAGTGCGCGGATGAGTTTTTCGCCCTCGGCCGCGCCTACAGAGCCGCCCCGGAAGTTGGCCACAAGCATGCCGCAGGTGAGTCGAATGCCCATGATGCTGGCATTGAAGGTGACGCAAGATGATTGCAGGTGCGTTTTCTCTTTAGCCTGATGCAGGCGCTCCTCAAACTTCGGAAAGCCTGTGGGGTTGCCTGCGCAGATGGACTGGTTGAACTCGCGAATACTGCCCCGGTCGAACACATTGGCCATATACCACTGGTATTCCATGGGGAAGTGGTAGCCGCAGTTTGGGCACACGCCGCCAAACTCGCCAAACAGGTCGCGTGCCCAAATGTCCAGGCAGCCGCGTTCGGCGCTGTGCGGGCACGATATTTCGCGGTCATCCAACGATTTTGGACTGATATACGCCTGTCCACTGCCCTGAGACTCGCGCCTGGGCTGGGAAAGGCAGGTAAGGGCGTTTTCATCGCCGCCGCGTAGGCCTATGGCCTCCAGAGCCTGACAGGTGAGGTGATCCATACGGCTTGTCACCACATGGATTTCATCGGTCACGTCCTCGGCAACGCGGGCAATTTTCTTTTGGAACCGCTTGAGGATTTCAAAGCGCACTGTGGAGTAGATGCTGAACAGGAACTCCATATGCTTTGCGGCCAGCCGCTCCAGAATGCCGCGCTTGTCGATGTACGACTGGCGGGCCATTTTCCGGTACTTTTGGTAGCGCTTCCACACCAGTTCCTCGCGGTGCCTGGCATCCAGTTCCCATCTGATGATGACGTTTTCGCCAGTTTCCTGCTGCTTGCGGCCGCGCATGGCCAACCGGCGCAAAATGCCGCCGCTGCGGACTGTGAGAACGGCCTCGTCCGTGGCGCGGATGATATCGCCGCGCAGACGTTTAAAGAAGTCGAAGTGCTCAGTACGCGCACCCAGGAGTGGCTCTTGAACAATGGCGTCGATGAAGCCGTTGCGCAGGTTGTCCTGGGCGGTAATCTGCTGGTGCTGGGCACATTTTTCAATCAGCTCCGGCGTGGCGCGCATTTGTCCGAAAACTTTGCCTTCGATGGCCGCCGCGCCCTCTGGAGAGATGACGGAATAATAGCCGTGGGAAAGCATGAGCCGACGGTCGGCCATGGCGATGGCCTCAGCGCCGCCGCTGCCACCTTCAGAGAATATGGCCACAATGGGCACATCAAGCCCGGCCATTTCATAAATGTTTTCAGCAATCTGCTGTGCAGCGCCAGGGTAGTCCTCCACCGGGAATGCACCGGGGGTGAATACATAGGCATGGATGGGGATGGCCTCCTGCGCGGCGACCTTCATGTACTTCAGCGCCTTGGCGTTGCCCCAGGGTTTGATGGAGCCGCCGTTGCGGAAGTCCTGGCCGTGGCCTTTTTCCTGCCCCACAACCATAACCGGGTGGTGGATGACGCGCTTGCCCACGCGGCGGGTGATGTACGCCCGAGCAATGAGCATGCCGGGGTCGATGCTGACCTCGTCGCGTCCACCTATCTCAGTGTAGTTGTCGTACACGTTCTCCAGAATGTCCTTGAGGCACACGCGTTGCGGATGCCGCACGATGCGTACCTTGTCCATCGGCGTCAAAAGCGCGTCGATGTCTTCTTCAAGAACGCCTAGGCGGCGGGAGAGTTCAGTCACCTTGGCTGTAGCGGCGTCAAAGCTCAGACTATCGGCCTGGACGCCGGTAGCAGCAATCTCCTGGCCGAGAGCCTCAAGGCGCTCATTGGTTTTTGGTCCAAGAATATCGCGCGCGTAGGCCACGCGCTGGGTAAATTCCTCAAGCTTTTTTTCGATGTCCATCGCGTCCGTGCCAGCTGGTTAGAATTCCAGCAGGTCCTTGGTTTTTTCGCGCAAAAAGGCGATGTTGGACTTCAGAGCGATGCCCTGAGCATCCTCGCCTTCCAGCACAAAGCTCTCCAGAAAGCTGAGGCCTCTGGCCTTGGCCTCTTCCAAATCCTTGCCCCAAACAATGGCAAGCGCCAAGTTCGGGTCGTATTCCGTGGGGATTTGGTAGGCTCTGTCCTGGGGCACGTGGGTGTGCAATTTAAGCCAAGCGTCGTCCGGCCAGGAGATCTTTTCGATCTTGCCTGTCCAAGGGGCGAAGCGGTTGGTCGTGTCCTCGGCAATAATTCGGTACTCTATGCCAACGCCCTCAAAGGAAACGTCCTTTTGGGTGTAGCCCATATCTTCGCCCAGGCCGAGGCGGATCTGCTCGCGGATGAGATTGACATCTCCCGCGCCGCGAATGCGGGCAATGGCTGCGGATACACCATTCTCCACCTGGATTCGCGTGTTTACTTCCATAAGAAAGGGCTCGCCCTTTGGCGTAACAATCCATTCCCAGGTACCAACGTTATCGTATTTAATCTCCCGAGCAATGGAAAGCGAGTGGCGGACGATGTCGTCCATCACTTTGCGGGCATCGAAGTTATACGTGAGCCCTTCCGGAAAAAAGCCGGGAGCTGTTTCGATGCGTTTTTGCCTGCCTGGGCTTTGCACGGAGCAATTGCGCGTGCCAAAGTGCACAGGATCCAATCCGCCACGAGCGGAAACAATCTGCACTTCCAGGTGGTTGTAATTAAAGATACGCTGTTCGATGAGCACGCCCGGGTCGTTGAACTGGCGCTGCGAATAGTTGCGAATGCGCCGGTACGTTTGCCGGAAGCGGTTCATGTTGTGCACTTCGTCGATGCCCATGCCGCCGCCGCCGGCGCTGGCTTTGACCAGCACCATAGGACGGGCCACACCCTGCTTTTCTTGGTAGTCGAAAAGCTGTTGGCCAATGGTTTCGGCTTCCATCTCGTCATAAATGGCACGGTCGCTGCCGGGGACAGTGGGCACACCGAGACCGCGGGCAAGCCGCTTGGTGTTGATCTTGTCGCCCAGGTCGCGAATGACGCGCCAGGAGGGACCGATGAAGTGCATGGGACGGGAGCGTTCCACCACACGACGGGCAAAGCGGTAGTTCTCCGAAAAGAACCCGTAGCCGGGGTGTACAGCGGTTGCGCCCATGGCGTCGGCGGCGGAGAGGATGTCTCCGGCGTCCAAATAGTTGTGGATGCGGACCAGCGCATTTTCGCCGCCCAGCTGGCGGGCCAGGGATACATGGCCGGACTCGGCGTCTTCCTTGGTGTACACGCACACGAACCCGACACCCAGATCGGTGCAGGCTTGCATGATGCGTACGGCGATTTCGCCTCGGTTGGCTATGAGGACTTTGTGTTGATCAAGGCTCACTGCTTGGTATTCCTCGCGCTTTTGTGGAAAGTGAAACGTGGTCCTTTAGCTTGTCTTGAGCTCTCTTGCAAGCTGGCCTGCAATGGTCTGAAATTCATAGCGGAAATTATGACCCCAAACAGGACAAAAGCAAAGCCCCGACGGAGAACCGCGCGGGGCCTTGTCTCAACTGGCGTCGTCAGGGCAAATCGGCTGTCAGATTTTGATGTTCGCAAGGGCGCCCAAACCCGTCGCATGGGCGCCAAGAACGTCCTTCTGGAAATTGTACGTGTTGCTCAATTCGTTCGTGTGGCCGTTCTGGTTGCCGCTGTTCATGTAATCCAGCGTTTTGCTCACAACAGCTGCGCCGAAACTGTCCTTGTCCACTGGAGCGGCCATGCTTGAACTGGAAGATTGACCGTTCATGTAATCAAGGGTTTTCGCCACAACCTGCGCGCCAAAGGTCTGGCTGTCTGTGAGAGAGGATGCTCCGCCCTGGGAGCCCCCGATGGAGTCGATACTCATGTTGAGATGACCTCCTTTGCCGCTGGCTAAGACAACGCCTTACGATAGACTTATCGGTCAAAGCTTAAATTTCTTTAGGTCGGAGCATAAAATCGCCTTACTATGTTTGACAAGTTCGCTCCCATCGATAATACACGCCCAAGCGGCAGCGATGCCGCGAATATCTTTTTTTGTGCATGCGCACAGGGAGCAACGGAGATGACGGATCAGGCAGGTATGAACGAGGAGAAGGAACAGAGCTTCGCCGAGCTCTTTGAGGCCAGCTACGCCGGGCAGGGTGAACCCCTGAACGTGGGTGACAAGATCGCCGCAAAGATCATCACCATCGGCGCGGACAGCGTGTATTTTGACACGGGCACCAAAATTGACGGTGTGGCCGACAAAAAGGAACTCCTCGACGCCGAGGGTAACTTTCCCCATAAAGAAGGCGAGAGCATTGATCTGTACGTGGTCTCCAAGACCCGCAGCGAGATCACTCTGTCCCGCGCCCTTTCCGGCGCTGGCGGTGTGGAGCTTTTGCAGAACGCCCTGGCTGCCGGTTTGCCGGTGGATGGCCGCGTGAAGGAAACCTGCAAGGGCGGATTCTCTGTGGAGATCATGAATCGCCGGGCTTTCTGCCCCGTGAGCCAGATCGACGCGCGCTACGTGGAGAACCCCGAGGAATACGTCGGCAAAACCCTGCCTTTCCTCATTACCAAGGTGGAGGAGCGCGGCCGCAACGTCGTCGTTTCTCGCCGTATCCTCATCGAGCGTGACCGCCAGGCCGCTACTGAGGAATTCCTGGCCGCCATGAAGCCGGGCGAGGAGATTGAAGGCACTGTTGTTCGTCTGACGGACTTCGGCGCGTTCGTTGAACTCATTCCGGGTCTGGAAGGCATGGTCCACGTGAGTGAGATCGGCTTTGCCCGCGTGAGCAAGCCCGAGGAAGCCGTGAGCGTGGGCGATAAAATCCGCGTGAAGGTGCTGGGCGTAGAGCCGGGCAAGAAAGCCGGACAGCTCAAAATATCTCTGTCGCGTAAGCAGACCATGGCCGATCCCTGGGATGGCGTGGCCGGTAAGCTGAAAGAGGGCGAGAAAGTGACTGGCAAGGTTGTCCGCTTGGCCGACTTTGGTGCCTTTGTGGAAATCCTGCCCGGTGTGGATGGTTTGATCCACGTGAGCGAGATGAGCTACACCAAGCGCGTGGCCAAGCCCGGCGACCTTGTCTCCGTTGGCGACGAAGTTATGGTGCTGCTGAAGGAAATCGATCCGCTCAAGCGCCGCATCTCCTTGTCCATGAAGGACGCCGAGGGCGATCCCTGGGCTGAAGTTGCCACCAAGTACGCCCCCGGCACTCAGGTGACCGGCACGGTGGAAAAGCGCGAAACCTTCGGCATCTTTGTGTCGCTTGAGCCCGGCATCACTGCCTTGCTGCCCAAGTCGCGCATGGCTGTTGCCGTTGATCCGAAGCCGCTGGATGCCTTGAAAAAGGGCGATAGCGTGACTTTGGTTGTGGAAGACGTCCGCGTGGGCGAACGCCGCATCGCTCTTTCCCCGTTGGAAGTGCGCGCCGGTTCTGACCAGCAGCCTGGTGGCGGTTCTCGCCGCGAATCCGCTGATTGGAAGAGCTACGCCAAGCCGAGCAAGCCCGCTGAGAAGTCCTCCATGGGCAACTTGGGCGATTTGCTGGCCCAGGCCAAGGCCATGAAGGGCAAGAAATAGTCACACCGCACCACGTCTTCTGTGCATCATGAACTGACGATTAGAGGATTCGATGGCTGAACCGTATAAGATCATCTACTCCATGATGGGAGTGAGCAAATATTACGATAAGCGGCAAGTCTTGAAGGACATTTCGCTGTCGTACTTCTATGGCGCAAAAATCGGCGTCCTGGGTTTGAACGGGTCCGGCAAGAGTTCGCTTCTGCGCATTCTGGCCGGGCTTGATAAAGACTTTCAGGGCAAGATTGCGCTTTCCCCAGGCTATACCATCGGCTACCTGGAGCAGGAGCCGAACCTCGACGTGACCAAGCCGTAAAAGAGGTCGTGGCCGAGGCCGCGCAGGAGACCATGGACCTGCTGGCCGAGTTCGAGCGTATCAATGAAAAGTTTGCCGAGCCCATGGACGACGACGCCATGCAGAAGCTCATTGATCGGCAGGCCGCTGTGCAGGAAAAGCTGGACGCCCTGGATGCCTGGGACGTGGACAGCCGCCTGGAAATGGCCATGGACGCGCTGCGTTGCCCTCCCGGAGATACCCTTGTGAAGGTGATTTCCGGTGGTGAGAAACGCCGCGTGGCCCTGTGCCGCCTGCTGCTGCAAAAGCCGGACATTCTGCTGCTGGACGAGCCTACCAACCACCTGGACGCGGAAACCGTGGCCTGGCTGGAGCACCACCTGCAGCAGTACGCGGGCACGGTCATAGCCGTGACTCACGACCGGTACTTCCTCGACAACGTGGCCGGCTGGATTCTGGAGCTGGATCGCGGCAAGGGGATCCCTTGGCAGGGCAACTACTCCTCCTGGTTGGAGCAGAAGCAGACCCGCCTGGGACAAGAAGAAAAGAGCGAGTCTGAGCGTCAGAAGACGTTGGCCCGCGAATTGGAATGGATCCGCATGTCCCCACATGGCCGCCATGCCAAGGGCAAGGCGCGCATCAGCGCATACGAGAACCTGCTTTCGCAGGAAAACGAGAAGCTGGGACCGGAGTTGGAAATATTCATTCCTGCCGGGCCGCGTTTGGGCAATGTGGTTATTGAGGCCAAGGGGCTGAAAAAAGCCTTTGGCGAGAATATACTGCTCGACGGCGTCGATCTGCTGCTGCCGCCGGGTGCCATTGTGGGCATCATCGGCCCCAACGGCGCGGGTAAAACCACGCTCTTCCGCATGATCTCCGGCCGGGAAACTCCGGACGAAGGCTCCATGCGCTTGGGCGAAACGGTCACCCTGGCCTATGTTGATCAGGACCGCGCGCTGGACCCGGAGAAGACCGTTTATGAGGCCATCTCCGGCGGCAGCGATGTCATCAAGCTGGGCAACCGCGAGGTGAACGCCCGGGCTTACATCGGCAAGTTCAACATTACCGGCAGCGACCAGCAGAAGAAGGTCGGCGTGCTTTCCGGCGGGGAGCGCAACCGCGTTCACTTGGCCGCCATGCTCAAAGAGGGCGCCAACGTATTGCTGCTCGACGAACCCACCAACGACCTGGATGTGAACACCATGCGTGCCCTTGAGGATGCCTTGGTGAACTTCGCGGGCTGCGTGCTGGTCATCAGCCACGATCGCTGGTTCCTGGACCGCATAGCCACGCACATTCTGGCCTTTGAGGGCGATAGCCAGGCGGCCCTGTTTGAGGGCAACTGGAGCGAATACGAGGCCGACCGCAAGGCACGGCTTGGCTCGGCAGCGGATCAACCGCACCGAATCAAGTATCGGCATCTTACGAGAACATAGTGATGAGAAGGGCGGGATTTTTCCCGCCCTTTTTTTATACTCAGAGGACACCCCATATGCGTATTGCCCCACTCGTTTGTTCCATGCTGTTGTTTGTCGCGTTGTGTTGGATCAAGCCTGTACAGGCCGCCGCTCCTTTGGTCGCCGATGTTTTGCCTTCCAAGACCGGGGATGTCACCGTTACTTTTCTGGGGCATGGCACGCTGATGTTCCAATGGCAGGGCAAGGTGGTGCATGTGGACCCTTGGACTCGCGTGGCCGACTACGACACCTTGCCCAAGGCCGACCTGATTCTCGTGACCCACGAACATTCTGACCACCTCGACGGCGCCGCCATTGAAAAGCTGCGCAAAAACGGCACGGTCATAGGAGCCTCGTTCAAGGCTTCGGCGACCATTCCTGGCTGTACCGTGCTGAAAAACGGCGATACGAAAGATTTGGATGGTATTCGTGTGGATGCCGTGCCCGCTTACAATCTGGAGCATATGCGCACGCCCGGTACTCCCTATCATCCCAAGGGACAGGGCAATGGCTACGTGCTCCACTTTGGCGCGTTGCGTGTGTACGTTGCGGGCGATACGGAAGACATCCCGGAGATGGCCGCGCTCAAAGGTGTTGATGTTGTCTTTTTGCCGGTGAATCTGCCGTATACCATGTCTTCGGAAATGCTTGTGCGTGCCGTGCGTATGTTGGAGCCGAAAATCGTGTACCCATACCACACCACGGACACGAAAATGGACAGAGTCGCGGAGTTGCTCAACACTGTTCCGGGTGTGGAAACCCGTATTCGATCCATGAAATAGTCGTGGTGGCGCTCTGCATTGACTCGGTTGCTCAATATGGGCTAGGATAATTCTGGACTTTCACCTGTGAGAGCCCAGGAGGATCAATGACCAGTATTTCGTTGCCACTTGAATTTGCACAGTACCCGGCTGAAGCCGCGAATCTTCTTTTGTACGGCTCCGTGGGCCGAGACCACCTGACACGCATCGCTGGTGCAATGCTGAGCGGTATGGGTGCCGTACCGCCTGCGGAACGCACTGTTCTGGGGCATACGGCTCGAGACATATTCCTTTCCGCCTGGACGGAATCGCCACTGGATGGCGAAATGGCTTTGCTGCTTGCCCAAACCAAACTTCCGCGTGATTCCGCTTTGCCAGGATCGATCATCGACCTGCTCGCAGCGTACCGCCAGTTTTGGCAGCCGCCCATTGCCGCGCATCCGTTTCATGCCGTTGTCGGCCCGGCACACGCTCTTGACCGCGCGGAGGTCGTGCGCGAATCCGGTCAGCGCGAGCCACGCAATTTGTTTTGGAAGGCAGAGGCCTGGAAGCTGGGTATTGTACATGGCCTATGGGATGCCGCCCGGGTATGCCTGTTGGCCCCGGATTGGCCGCGCACCTTGGCTCCGGTTCGTTTTTTGGCACAGGCACAGTGCCACCTTGCCCTGGGCAATGCTGAAGCTGCTCTTTCCTGTCTGACAGAGGCGCAGGGCTTCTTTCCTGGCGCGCCGGAACTCGTGCTGCGTGGGGAGTGTCTGCTTCGTCTGGGCCGCCGTGAGGAAGCTTTAGATGCATGGACGCGCTGCTTGCGCGTTGCCCCGTGGCGTACCAATCTCGTTTTGCGCGCCTATGATTGCGCCACTGGCCGGTGCGACCGCGCGGAACTTCCTCCGGAAAGCGTGGCTTTGCTGCTGTATTCCTACACAAAGCTGATGAGTTAGCCGAAACTTTGGCCTCGCTTGCTGCCTCAGATACTGGGGCGGCTCGTATTTGGGTGCTGGATAACGGCTCCACGGACAATACGTCGGAGGTGCTGGATTCTTGGCGCACAAGCCTGGAGGACAGGCTGACCGTAGTGCGCGTGCCCGTGAACATCGGCGCACCGGCTGCACGTAATTGGCTACTGGCCCTGCCTGAGGTGCGTGCCCATGCTTTTGTGGCGTTTATTGATGATGATGTACGTTTGCCGGCAGACTGGCTGCGCAGATTGGGCGCGGCTGTTGCTGCCGATCCCGAAGCCTCTGTCTGGGGCTGTCGCGTAGTGGATGCTTATAGCCCGCTCACGTTGCAGTGCGTGGACTACACGCCTCTGGCTCCGCAGGAGAACGGCAGGCTGCTTCATTTGCCGAATCTGCATGCTGGGAGCTTTCCGCTGGCGGACTTTGGACAGTTCTCCTACCTGCGTTCTTGCGTGAGTGTCACCGGCTGTTGCCACCTCTTGCGCACTGCGGATATTGACCGAACCGGTAGCTTCGACATCCGCTTTTCTCCTTCCCAGTGCGATGATATTGAGCGCGACCTGCGCGTGAATATCCAGGGTGGGCATGTCTGCTATCAGGGGCATTTGAGTATAGAGCACAAGCGCCGTAGCGGGCAAGCGGTGGAGCGTTCCGCTATGGACATGGGCAATGCCACGGCCAATACGCATAAGCTGGAAACAAAGCATAGCCTGGAGACATTTCAGAGCCTGCACGAGCATGGTCTGGCCCTGTTGCGCAAGGATTTACACGCCAAGCAGTGCTGGTTGAACGCGAACAGTGTGGGAAGTGTGTGAAGGGCTGATCCTCAAGGCTAGGCGTGGGCTTCAAAGCCGTCGCTCTGTCGCCTCTGATCCGGAGTCTGGCCTTCCAAAAGCGCCAGTAAAGTCATCTGCTCTTCGCGTGTGCGCAGGTCAAAGGACAGGCCGAGGTGGTAGCTGTTGCCCCCAGAGCTGCCCACACGCCGAACCATGGCCTTGAGTGGCAAAGCCAAACCGCGCGCATGGTCTGCGAGAATGATTTCAACTGTTGTGCCAGGCGCCATTTTAAATCGCGACTCACACAACAACCCGCCAAAGCTCACATCAAGAGTCTTTCCGTCCATCTGTTCACCCGCGCCATGCGATATGTGCACAGGCATGGGGGAGCTAAGGGGGAAGCGCGTATGCCTCCGGTGGGCATCGTGATACGCCGTGACCTTGTTTCGTTCATGCTTGGCTTCATACAGCGCTTCATCGGCACGGCATACAAGGTCGTTCATTTCCAGCGCATCTTGCGGGAAGGTGGCAGAGCCGATGCTGACGGTAATAGGCCCCAGGTCCTGGGCGTTGAAGTGAATGTTGTGGACCGATGCTGCAAAGCGGATGCGCTCGGCCACGGTGAGGGCTTCCTCATGGCAGGCCTGTGGCAAAATAATGGCGAATTCTTCGCCGCCGTAGCGCACAGGGCGATCGTACAGGCGTGCCGTTTCCCCAAGCAGTGCGGCAATATCGCGCAGGGCTTGGTCTCCAGCGGAGTGGCCAAACTGGTCGTTGAAAATCTTGAAGTGGTCAAGGTCGAGCATAAGGAGAGAGAATGGATGGCCAAAGCGCCGGAACCGTTCGATCTCCCGAGGCATTTCCTGGTTGAAGTAGCGACGGTTGAATAAGCCGGTGAGCTCGTCGCGCAACGCGCCTTCTTCCTTTTGCAGCAGGGTTCCCGGTTCAATCAGCATCAGCTTTTGCGAAGCAGGGGCCGTCACGGTCATATAATCGCTCAGGGCCGTGACCAACGCCACGTTTCTGCCAAGCTTCGCAGCTAGAAAACTCTGGTGCGAGAGCACTTCGAAGAAACGGGAACGGGCCTCGTCCTCTGACAGCTCCAGGCGGGAAAGATAGTAGAACGTTTGCACGAAGATTGCGGAGCCGAATTCTTTCTCCGCTGCCAACCAAAGCGCCGGAGCGTTTGGGCCCAATGACTCACTTTGCTTGAGTAATTGAGCAATACGTTGTGGGTTTTGGAGGGCTTCGCACATGGCTTATTCACTTTTCGTGGTCGAATGATGAGACGCAACGATTGCGTATTCGTATTGTGTACATTCTAGATAGTCGTTCGTCAATAATTCAATGCAATAAGAAGAGGGCCCAGCGCCGTGTATCGCTGGACCCTCTTTGGAATCTAACTGTAAGGCTTTGTCTATTACGGGGCGCAAATGCCTGAATATACGACATGATCGACGTCTTCAGGCTGCTGCATTTCTGTCAGGGAAATAGAGGTCACTCGTCGCCCACGACGCGGGTGCACACCGCGGTGTCCGCGTCGCAGGTGGCTGGTGGCCGAAGTCTACAAAAGGTGAGGGGACCCAAGTCCCTCCTCACGGCGTTTCAGCCTATTTCTTTTTGCTTGTTTCGTTGACCGTCGTGTCAGGTTGTTTCTGGGCGTCCTTCACTGGAAGAGACTTCCCGGCTTTGGCATCCCGACCATTCTTTTGGTCTTTCGCTTTTTTTGAGCTCATATGTATCCTCCTCTGTGGGTCAGATTATGGATTGCGCCCGTTGGAGCCGCATGGTAGATTTAAAGAGTAAGTTCTCATCTACTTGGGCCGTGCAAACTCCCAAGGTGGGTGACGAGGTCCACTTCGTTCACCTATTTTCAAGAAAAGCCCTGGTCGCCACCTGGGCTTTTCGCTTTCCATCAAATCACTTATCTGTCGCAGCCGCAAATGCCTGAGTACACGACACGATCGACGTATTCAGCCTGCTTGCCCTTGTTCCAGCGCGATACAGGCCGGTAGTAGCCCACAATGCGGGTATACACCTCTGTATCGGCACCGCAGGTGGGGCACTCGAATTGTTCGCCGTGCAGGTAGCCATGGTCTTTGCACACGGAGAACGTGGGGGTGATGGACAGGAAAGGCAGCTTGGTGTTGCGGAAGCTTGTTACGATGAACTCACGCAGGCTGGCCACATCAGCTACACTCTCGCCCAGGAAGGTATGAAACACCGTGCCGCCTGTGTACAGCGGCTGTAACTGGTCCTGGTGCTCCAGGCATGCCACGACATCGTGCGAGTGGCCTACGGGCAGGCAGGTGGAGTTGGTGTAGTAGGGCACCTCTCCGCCGCTGGTGATGATGTCGGCGTAAAGGTTCTTGTCGATCTTAGCCAGGCGGTAGCTGGTGCCTTCCGCCGGAGTGGCCTCCAGATTATACAGCGTGCCGGTTTCTTCTTGGAAGCGGCTGGTAATCTCGCGCAGACGGTTCAGCGTGCGGCGCATCAGCCGCATGCCATTCTCCGTTTCAATGCCTTTGCCAATGAGGTTCAGGCAAGCCTCGTGTCCGCCCAGCAGACCAATGGTGGAGAAGTGACCACGGAAGCCGTTTTTGAGGTAGCGGCGCGTCCATGGGAACATGCCGCGCTCCAAATTCTCGGTAATGAACTTGCGCTTGAACTCCAGGCAGTCCTTGGCCATGGTCGCATATTCTTCAACCAAGGTCAGAAATTCGTCCTCGCCCTGAGACAAATACGCCAACTTGGGCAGGTTCAACGTCACTACGCCGATGGAGCCTGTGAGATCGCCCGCGCCGAACAAGCCGCCGACTTTGTTACGCAGTTCACGCAAATCCATCTTCAGGCGGCAGCACATGCTGCGTACATCCTCCGGCGAAAGGTCGGAGTTGATGAAGTTTTGGAAATACGGTGCGCCGTATTTGGCTGTAAGCTTGAGCAACAGCTCGCCAATCTCAGATTCCCACGGGAAGTCTTCGGTAACGTTGTACGTCGGAATGGGGAAGGAGAAAATCTGCCCAGCGTAGTCGCCGTCGAGCATGACTTCCAGGAAGGCGCGGTTGAACATCTCCATCTCAACAGCATACTCGCCGTAAGTGGAATCCAGCAGCTTACCGCCGATGATGATGGCCTCCCCAGCGATGTGCTTGGGCGGGGTCAGGTCCAGAGTCAGGTTGGTGAAGGGGCTTTGGCCGCCCCAGCGGCTGGTGGTGTTCAAATTGAACACGAACTTTTGCACCGCCTGGCGTACTTTTTCATAGGACAGACCATCGTGCCGGATGAATGGCGCGAGGTAGGTGTCAACGTTGTTGAAGGCCTGAGCGCCTGCCCATTCGTTTTGTAATGTGCCGAGGAAATTCACCATCTGTCCCAGGGCGCTATCGAAGTGCCGGGCCGGGCCAGCGCAGGAGCGGCCCTCCAGGTTGAAGCCCTCCAGCAGCAAGTCGCGCAGACTCCAGCCGGCACAATAGCCAGCCAAGCCGAAGGAAAGATCGTGGATATGGAAATAGCCGTGCTCGTGCGCCAGGCGGATTTCCTCCGGGTATTTTTCCAGCGCATAGCGCGCCTGGACGGTACCGGAGAGATGGAGCATCAGCCCCTGGAAGCTATGGCTCATGTTGGAGTTTTCAGCCACACGCCAGTCACTCTTGTCCAGGTAATCGTCGATGGTTTCCTTGATGTCCAGGAAGGCCTCACGCTGATTGCGCAATTGGCGGCGTTTTTCGCGGTACAAAATATATTTGCGGGCCACGGAGTACTGGCGCATTTCCATAAGCACCATTTCAACCATGTCCTGCACGTGTTCCTGCTCTGGGATGTCGACATCCTTGAGCTTTACTTCAACTTTTTGGGCCAGCCTGCGGCCGAGCAGTGGATCTTTGACACCACTGGCGGAAAGCGCTTTGAAAATAGCGCCGGCGATGCGGTCAGTCGACCAAGTTTCCAGCCGTCCGTCGCGCTTCAGAATCTGTGAGGGCATTTGAGGACCTCCTAGGGGGCGAATACTCTTGTGTTGTCAGATCAAAACCGCTCGGCAACAGGGCTCGCACGGCGTCAATATCGGTATCAGTCAACAGCGGAACCTTGGTGACGCGGAAGTGGAAAAGTGTAGGATTGTGCCGGGCCAGGTCAAAAATACTGTTCAGGTTGCGTCTTGCCGCTTCCTCTGTCGTTGCCCCACCGGTGAGCCGTGGATAGAGAGCGAAGGGGCCTTTTACGTCCACGGCAAAACGAGTGACCAGTCCTTCGGCAATGATGACTTCCACCACCTCGGGCAGCATGCCATTGGTATCGAGTTTAATGGGCAGACCGCTCAGGGCTATCTCGTGCAGAATCTTGCCCAAGCCAGGTACAGCCGTTGGTTCACCACCTGTAACGGTGACACCGGAGAGCCAGCGTTTGCGATTGGCCAAAAAAGCCCGCACTTGCGCCTGGGACAGGGCCGGTTGATTTTCCATATTCCAGGCCAGCTCGGCATTGTGGCAGGTGGGGCAGCGCAGATTGCACCCTCCCAGGAACAGCACGCAGCAAGGTTTGCCCGGCCAGTCGCAGAGACTGAGGGGCTCCAAACCGCGCAGATGATGCCATGGATCCGTTGCTCTCATTGGTCAATGTTGCCTTAAGATACTGTTTGAAAGTGGCGTGGACGGATTGATCCCACTCTGTTTTCTTAAGTACGACAACGTGCGTATTCTGTACAGGGGGCTATACCCTATCACTCTATTACCTAGCTCAATATCGGCGATTACAAGCGTTTAAAAGCAATTGGCACGAATAAATGTCGGTTTTCCACATTCTGTTCCTGCCAAGAACAGGGTAATTTCAAGGAAATTTCTAGACTGCGTTTAGAAGTATTTTGTGGCTCCGCCTTGTCCTTCGTTTTCGACAACTCGAACAAAATAGACATGCGTAACCGTAAGAATATCCAGGTATAAATATTTGTGAAATAGGTTGCGTAGTATATGCTATATAAAAGAAATGTTGACATTGGAGCATATATTATAAATGAATAGTCGAAAGTTGATATTAATGGAGGCTGCTATGCAACAAGATATGCACTTTTATGGGACATATGCGGTTGCACGTTCTGCCGGTTTGGCGCCACAGGTAGCTCTTACCGTGGCGAATGCCGCACAGTTCGTGGACGATGCAGAGATTAATTATCCGCTTGAGCTTGCGGATCAGACGACGATTACGCCCGTTTGTACGGCGCATGCGATGTGTGATTTTCATAATTTTTTAGCTTCTGACGTGAAGCGGGTGTGGCTCCCCTTCCATTTTTTGCCCGGTTTGGTTGGGCAGAATATCGAGGAGCGGCTGATTTGTAGGCCGGGCAGAGTTGGGAATTCATCGGTGGATGCCTTGGTCAGCTTTGTTACGAGCAATCGGAAGGAATTATTCGGCCCGCATTTGCTCGGCATTGCCAGCCATATTATTGAAGATACCTACTCCCACTTTGGATTTGCCGGTGCAGTAACGGATTACAATGCCGTGGTTCAAGATTCTATTGATACCAGTGAAATCAAAGATACAAGCATTGCGAAACACGTAACAAACAAACTCTTCCGCCAATTTGATCGCATGAAAGGTGCGGCTGGCGAACTGGCTCGAAGCGGACATGGCGCGGTGAGCGAATTGCCTGATAGGCCTTATCTGAAGTGGAGTTTTAAGTACCAAGCATCGCTGGCCTCACACCCGCGCGTGGAGGGAACCCTGACGGCAGAACATGACAATACAGCTCTGTATTTGGAAGCCGCTGAACGCTTATACTATATCTATACTGAATGGGGACAGAATAATATCCATGTTGCAACCCCTTTGAATGCACGACCGTATTCGAACATCAAAGAACGCATTCGGTCCATATTGAGCTTTGAGGGTGAGAAGATGGACCGCTGTGAAAAGTGGTTGGAAGCCATACGCGAAGGGTATTTGTTTGATGTACAGGCGGGGGAGGTGGATGAACTCGTCTATGATAAAGAGTCTTGGTCACCCGTGGGTTTGGCAGAGCTTGATTCACCTGAGGAAACGGATGCCTATAAGTACATCCAGGCGGCGCGGACCTACCGCGACCATATGCTGGAAACTGTTTTGCCTGGTCTGGGCCTTGGGCAAGCCTTAGGCATGAGTTAAGCCCAAAGCGTAACTGTTGGTGAAGGGCGCTGTTATTGGAGAATATCCGGGCTACAGCGCGGCATCAATCAGCAGATTGTCGCGGTGGATGGCCTCGGAATACGGGGCCAGCCCCAGCACATCGGCCAGCTCAGAGCTCTTTTTGCCCTTTATGCGCCGCAGTTCCGCCGCTGTGTAGTTGGAAAGGCCAACGCCCAAGACAACACCTTCGGCATCCGTAATGCGTACCAGTGCGCCACGTGCAAAGCGACCCTCCACGGTGCTGATGCCAGCGGCCAGTAGGCTTTTCCCTTTCTCGCGCAGGGCGCGTGCTGCTCCAGCATCTACGCCGATGGCTCCGACTGGGTTGTCGTGGTAGGCTAGCCAGAATTTGCGATGGGAAACTGTGTGCTGACAGGGCAATACGAAGGTGCCCAACTCCTCGCCCTTGAAAATGCGCTCCAGGGCGAAGTTCTCCTTTCCGGAGACGATGAGAGTGGCAACGCCGAGCTGTGCGGCCCGTCGTGCTGCGCGTAGCTTGGAGTACATGCCGCCAGACCCCACGCTGGTCTTGCCGTCGCACATACCCTCGATGTCCAAGCCTTCGATGTCTTCAATGCAGGGCATGCAGCAGGCATCGGTGTGCTTATCCGGGTTTTTGTCGAACACGCCCCCCGCACTGGTCAGGTTCACAAAAAGATCAGCCCCCACCAAATCCACCATCAGGCTGGCCAGGGTGTCGTTATCGCCAAATTCCAGCTCAGCAACGGCCACGGTGTCGTTCTCGTTGACGATGGGCACAACGCCCCAGGAAAGGAGGCGCTGCATGGTGTTACGGGCGTTGAGGAATCGGGCGCGGCTTTTCAGGTCCTCACGGGTAAGCAGAATCTGCGCCACAGTGCGATTAAAGCGGCCAAAAGCCTCGTCATACTCATGCATAAGACGGCTTTGGCCAATGGCGGAGGCCGCTTGACGGGACGGCAGTTCGGAAAAGTTGATGCTGGCTGCATCGTCCACGCTTTGACGGATGCGGGTACGCCCCGCAGCCACAGCGCCAGAGCTGACCAGCACAACCTTCATGCCCTTGTCGCACAGTGCGGCAATCTGGTCCGCCAGGCGACCGACAACCCGCGAGTCCAAACCGTTTTCGGTAGTCAGCACGGCGCTGCCGACCTTGACCACGACGCAACGGGCTTTTTCGAGAAGTTCCGAACGAAGTTTCAAGGCGCTGGACATTGCCGCTCCGCCTCCGATTTCTAGTTGTTTCCGGTGTCAGAAACGCCAACGTCAGAAGCGCCGAAATGGGCGTCTTCGTCCGCTGCGTCGTCAGCGTCAATGGTATTCATGCGCGACCACATCTCGGCCATCAGCGTATCCAGACCCGCGCCGGTGAGGGCGGAGACGAACAGCACATCGGCCGGGGCGTTTGCGCGCAGGGCGTCCAAACGATCCTGTGGCAGAATGTCGATTTTGTTAATGACGCGGATCTGCGGTTTTTCAGCAAGTTCCGGGTCAAAGGTGCGCAGTTCCTCATCCAAAATGTCAAAGCCAGCGCCGGGATTTTCCGGGTCGGCATCTTGACCACTCAGAATGTGCACCAAAAAGCGGGTGCGCTCCACATGCTTGAGGAATTTATAGCCCAGGCCCGCGCCCGCGCTTGCGCCCTCGATAAGCCCAGGAATGTCGGCGATGATGAGTCGGCGGCCTTCCGCTGTTTCGATGACGCCAAGGTTCGGGGTCAGCGTAGTGAAGGGGTACGCGGCGATTTTAGGGCGCGCGGCAGACACAGCGGAAAGAAAGGTCGACTTGCCCGCGTTGGGCAGACCAAGCAATCCTGCATCGGCAATGACCTTCAGCTCAAGGCGCAGACGCTTTTCCTCGCCCGGGCGGCCCGGTTCGGAGTAGCGCGGAGCCTGATTGGTAGAGCTTTTGAAGTGCAGATTTCCACGCCCACCAATACCACCGGCACAGGCGATAAATTCCTGCCCATCGCTGGTCAGGTCGGCAACGGGCGTTTCGGTGCCATCGTCATTCTGTTCCAGCAGCATGGTGCCCACTGGAACTTCGATGAGCAGATCGTCGCCGTTTCTGCCGTTTTTATCCTGATTTTTGCCGTTGAGGCCGTTCTCGGCATCGAACTGGGCCTTAACGCGAAAGTCGTACAAGGTGAGCATGCGGGTGGTGGCGCGGAAAAGAACGTCGCCGCCCTTACCTCCGTCGCCGCCATCTGGGCCGCCCTTGGGGACATGGCGCGCACGCCGGAGCGATGCGCTGCCGCTGCCGCCCTTGCCGGAGCGCACAACGATGGCTGCTTCATCCACAAATCGCATGGTCGTAGTCCTGTGATTGGGGTTTGGAAGAAAAAGAGGGCAGGAGCCGCCGAATCAGCCGCTCCTGCCCGCGAGAGTTGCGTGTGCGTTGTCCGTTTACGCCGTAGCGGCGACAACGGGCAGAATGTGCACCCGGGTTTTGACTTTGTTGTTGCGCGTGTATTTTTCGTACTTCACTTCGCCATCAATGAGAGCGAAGAGAGTCCAGTCTTTGCCGACACCAACGTTCTTGCCAGGATGAATAGACGTCCCGACTTGGCGAACGAGGATGTTTCCGGCCAGCACTTTCTGACCGCCGAAGCGCTTCACGCCACGACGTTGTCCGGCACTGTCGCGTCCGTTTCTGGAGCTGCCGCCTGCTTTTTTGTGAGCCATGGTTTTCCCCTCCTTGCCCGCTAGGCCTGGATGGTTTTGACTTTAAGGCTGGTGTAGTCCTGACGGTGGCCGGTCTTCTTGTGGAAGTCGTTGCGGCGTTTCTTCTTGAAAACGAAGATTTTTTCACCGCGGCCATGGCCGAGCACTTCACAGGCCACTTTGGCGCCGTCAAGATAGGGGGCCCCGATCTTGGTTGAGCCGCCATCGGAAACCAGGAGCACTTTGTCCAGGTTCACCTCGGCGCCAGGCTCAGCCTGGAGCAACTCCACCTTGAATTCGAGTCCCAGTTCCACGCGGTATTGCTTACCGCCGGTCTCGATAATTGCGAACATTGCGAATACCTCCATCGCTTAAGAGGCGTTCTTCTAGCCCTACAGTCTGGAGAAAGTCAAGCGCAAAATGCGTTTATTTTGTCTGAAGGCCGCATAGGGCATAAATAATTAGGCCCGCGCAAGAACAAGCACATCAACCTCGCTGGCCCCAGCGGCCAGAAGCACCCGGGTGCATTCTTCCAAAGTTGAGCCTGTGGTCATGATGTCATCGATCAAAAGGATGCGCTTACCACAAACGAGCTCTTGTTTTGCGGCAAAGGCTCCGGCGATATTTGTCGCTCGCTCCGCCCGTGCCAGGCGCATTTGCGGCACTGTACGCCGCACACGCTCCAGTGCTCGCTGTTCTATGGCCGCGCCCATGCGGCTGGAGAGCAGCCGTCCGATTTCTTTGGCCTGGTTAAAGCCGCGCCCAAGGAGCCTGCGGCCATGCAGCGGCACCGGAATAATAAGCTCAGGTCCTTGCATGTCCTGAAAGCGTTGCATGGCCGTTGTATACGCAGCCAAAGCGCATTCTTGCAACTGTCTTCCCAGGTCCAGGCGCTGATTGAATTTGTACTGCAGCACAAGATCTTTCAAACGGCCAGAGTATGGCCCGCAGACGATGACGCGTCGCCAGGGTCGGGGCTTGCGCCGGCATTCTCCGCACAGTGTCGGCACTGTTTGCGGTGCGGTAGGAAACTGGCCGCAGCCAGGGCAGGGGGCGGAGGCTGCGTCAAACAGCGCGTTGCGGCAGTCCTGGCACAGCGATGAACCCCCCTTAAGATCTGAATGCGGGGCTATGCGGCCACAGGCACCGCAGCGGCATTCCGTAAGGGGAAGAGCCCTATTCAGAATGGTGAGGAAGCGTTTTACGGAGCTGTTCACAAGGTGGCTCCTATCTAGGGGGCAGAGCCAGCCACGCGGCACGGCCCAGATCAATGATCGCCTGGGAATCCGCACTGTGGTTGTGCAGGTCGCCGCGTTCATCCTTGGCCCGTAGGCCCAAAGGTTCGGCGAGGTCGATGCCGAAATTGACAAGGAAGTATTTGAGTGTGAGGCGTGCGCCCTCGAAGAGTTTTTGCCCTGTAGGTTGGCCAGCCACAAAACATGCTTGCGCTGTGCGCCCGGGCAGGGCGGACAGCCAGGGGTCGGCTTTGCGGTGCGCTTCCCAGAAGCGTTGGCCCCGGTCAATCCAGGTAGTGAAGCGCGAGGGCAGGGCATAAAAATAGATGGGCGAAGCAAAGAGCGGCAAACGCGTTTGCATGAGCAGTGTAAATAATTCCTCGGCTTGGTCTTTGTCGCGCAGAACACAGCGGGAGAGCTCATCTTTGGCGCAGACCCGACAGGCCAGGCAGGGCAGCACGACGTAATCACGCAGGGTAATGATGCGGGCCGTGCCACCCGCTTGCCGAACCCCCTCGGCCAAGAGCTCCGCCGCATGGTCGGAATTCCCCCCTGCACGGTGGCTGGCGGCAAAAATAACGGCCTGTTCAGCACTGTTGCTCATTGCGCCTCCAAGGGGTTCTTCCTCATCTTGTGCGTGTTACCTGCGCCACTCGGTGCTCGGCATTTGCTTCCGCTGGCTTCCAGGCAAGAGTCCACTCGCCAGCTATGAATACCGCGTCCTCAACATTGGGAACGAGGCCCGGTTGAACAAGAAACTCCAGAGAGTCCTCACGGCTGAAGCGGAGGTGCCACCCGACCTCCATGCCTACCCCTCAACACTTGTCGCGCAGATCAATAATGCTCATGCCCGTACCTAAAACATTTCCTGCATAAAAAACGGGTTGTGTGTGCGCTCATCCCCCACGGTGGTGTCCAGGCCGTGGCCGGAGTACAGCTTCGTCTCCCCGGGCAGGGTGAATATATGACGCTCCACAGACTGCTTGAGCGCCTCTGTGCTGCCGCCGTCAAAATCCGTGCGCCCTACAGAACGGTAGAAAATGAGGTCGCCCACAAAGGCGGCCCCTACCTCTGGGAAATAATACGTGATGCTGCCGGGCGTGTGGCCGGGCGTGGGCAAGCATTCACAGGTCAGGCCAATGAACTCGGTTGTGCCCAGCGGGGTGTATCCGTAGGGGAAGGGGGCCACGCGAGGCAGTCCAAACATCCCACCCATGCCCAGTTCCATAGTCATCAGGTAGGCGTCTGCCTCCGGGGCCAGAACGGGCGCGCCTGTCGCCTCTGAAAGTTTTTTACATCCATATATATGGTCGAAGTGCAGGTGGGTGATCAAGATATTGGCCAGTGTCAGGCCATTTTGCTTCAGGTAGGCCACAACCTCCGCCGGGTCGCCGCCGACATCGACGGCAACAGCCTTACCATTGTGGTCCAGCACGTGGCAGTTGGTGTCCAGCGGGCCGAGGGGGAAAGAATTGATACGCATGCATTGTCTCCGTTAACGTTAGTCGTCGCAATCTAGCTGCGCTAGGGTACAATGGCAAGGCCGACACTTCACAAAACCCCCTGGCGATATTACCTCCCAGAGGTTGGGAGCATGACTTCAAACCTGGAGGCAACCATGGCCGAGGACACAAATCGAACGCTGGCCAGGCGCACATTTCTTGGCGTTGCCGTTGCCGCTGTGGCTACTGCGGGGGCTTATGCCTGGGGGTTGCTCCCTGGCGGGGTGCGCGCCGCAGTTGCCCGCACTTTTCCTACCCGCACGGTGGAGCGCGGAGAGTTCCGCTTTGACCCCGACCGTGGCGAAGTGCTGTGGACTGATGGCCGCCGCGAGCCGTTCCATTTCGTCATTGATGGCCTTGTTGAAAAGCCGCAAAGTATTGGCTACGCGCAGCTTCGGGCCTTGCCCTTGGTTCACCGCACAGCGGATTTCCACTGTGTGGAGGGCTGGAGCGTGAACGATGTGGCCTGGGGCGGGGTGGCCTTCCCCACCTTATTGGATTTGGCGCAGCCGCACCCAACGGCTCATTTCGCCGTGTTCCATTCCCTGGGACGCACGGAAGCTGTCGGCGGGCTGACACATTATGTGGAGTCCTTCCCTCTTGCTGACCTGCGTAATCCGGCTCTGGGAGCCATGCTGGCGCTTGATATGGCTGGTCAGCCCCTGACGCTTGATCGTGGCGCGCCTACGCGCGTGGTCAGCCCCTTTGATTTGGCCTACAAGAGCATTAAGTTTGTGACACGCATGGAGCTGACCGACCACCCTGTGGAAGGCTGGTGGACGCGGGCCAACCCCATTTATCCCGTTCATGCGCCTGTTGACCCAAGCCGTTTGCGAACGCCAGACCCGCGCCGCAGTTAGGCTCTCCGCAAGGTCACAACAGGTGGTGCGGTACGGGCAGCCTTGGACAACCGGGCTGCCTTGTTGTATGAGACGACATTCGTCCCACTCTATCCCTCATACATCAGGAATCGCCCATCATGCCGCATACTCGTGAGAACAGCTCCATTCTTGTCACCTGCCCCAAAGCGCTGCCCCCCTATTTACGTGCGGAAATCGAGGCCCTCGGCCTGCCTGCCAGGGAGCTCATCGCCGGTGTTGAGACCCTGGGCAACCTTGCGTTGTGCATGCGCCTGAATTTACTGCTGCGCACCGGGCACCGTGTTCTTTTTGAGATTGCGCGCTTCCACGCTGCGGATCCCGCCGCCCTGGGCGCGGAGCTGGAGCGTATGCCTTGGGAGGACATCATCCCTGTGGATGGCTACCTGACCGTGGATAGCTCGGTGCAGAACGACCACGTACGCGATGAACGTTATGTGAATCAGAAGGCCAAAGACGCCATTGTGGACCGCATTTTGGAGCAGGAAGGCAGACGCCCGAACTCCGGCCCGGACCCGATTGGCGCGTGCGTGTTCATCCACTGGCGTGGCACTGAGGTCACGGTGTACATCGACACCACCGGCGCACCTCTTTCCCGGCGTGGCTACCGCAAAATGCCACACAAGGCGCCATTGCAGGAGACCTTGGCCGCTGCCATTGTGTTGGCCACCGGCTATGATGGATCCGGCCATTTTCTCGGCCCCATGTGCGGCAGTGGAACCCTGGCCATAGAGGCCGCACTCATCGCACTCAACCGTGCGCCGGGGCTGCTCCGGTCCGATTTCGCGTTTCAACACCTTGTCGGCTACAACCCGGAGGCTTTCGAGCTCTTGCGGCGCGAGGCCAGAGCCCAGTCGCGTAAAACCATTGCTGGCCGTATTTTGGTGTCCGACAACGACCCCGCAGCCATCGAGGCGGCGAAGCAGAACGCTCTTACCGCTGGGGTGGAAGGGCACCTGGAGTTCCAGGTGTGCGATTTTCGCGAGGTGGAAGTGCCGGAAGGCCCGGGCATTTGCGTGTTGAACCCGGAATATGGCGCCCGCATGGGCGATGCCGAGCGACTGGCCGAGACATATGCCGGACTGGGGGACTTTTTTAAGCAGCGCTTGTCTGGTTGGCGCGGCTTTGTGTTTACCGGCAATATGGACCTGGCAAAACGCGTTGGCCTGCGCCCCAAACGCCGCATTCCGTTTTTCAATGCCAAGATTGAATGCCGCCTGATGGAGTATGAACTGTACAGCGGCACCCGCAAGGTGCGGCCAGCGGATGCCGGCACCACAAGCGGCGCGGAATAGGCGGATTGCGCGCAAATATCCACCGCACCCTTTGACCAGTTCAGAGCAAATCGCTATAGTTTTTCATCACGGAGGAACTACATTATGACAAACGCAATCGTTCTGCTACATGTGCTGCCGGATGCCATCAACGTCGTGGCCCAGAAGCTTGTCGAGATCAAAGGTATCAGCGAAGTCCACTCCGTGGGCGGCCGCTTCGACTTGGTCGCCATCATCCGCGCCCGCGATAACGACGATCTTGCCACCATCGTGACCGAGAAGATGTTGAAGATCCTCGGCATCACCAGCTCGGAAACACTCATTTCGTACCGCGTTATTTCCAGCTACGATATGGAGAGCACCTTCTCCCTGGGCAGCGAAAAGGCTTAAAATAGTGCGGAAACAACTGCTGAGCGCAGGGCTTTTTGCCTTGTGCGTGTTGGCGCTTTCCGCCTGCGCTGGGCTGCGCACGGAGCCGAGCGATGCGGAAGTTCGCCGCATGGCCGGGCAGATGCTCCTTGTCGGCTTTCGCGGTACGGAGCCTGTGAGCACAGAAGGGACGCCACTGCCCATTTTGCGGCAAGTGGCGGAACTGAACCTGGGCGGAGTCATCCTTTTTGATGTGGAAGCCACGGACAAGAGCGCACAGCGTAATGTCGTCAGCCCAGAGCAGGTGGCGCGGCTCAATGCTGCGCTCAGCTCCACTGCCAAACGCGCAGGCATGCCGCCCCTGTTCATCGCCGTTGACCAGGAAGGTGGGCGTGTGCAGCGCTTGAAAACGCGCTATGGTTTCCCTGGTTCGCCCTCTGCCGCCGAGCTTTGCCCGATCGCCGATTCTGGCGTGGTGGATACCGCCCCGGCTTTGGCCGCTGGTCGTTCCGTGGGGAAAACCCTGCGCACCTTTGGTTTTAATCTCGACTTCGCCCCGGTTGCCGATGTGAACGTGAACCCGGAGAACCCGGTTATGGGTGCGCTGGGCCGCAGTTTTTCTGCTGATCCCAAAGCCGTGTCTGCCTGTGCCGGAGCCTTTGCAAACGGGCTGCACGAGTCGCGCATACTGACCGCCGCTAAGCATTTCCCCGGCCATGGGTCCTCTACGTCAGACAGCCACCTGGGCTTTACCGATGTGACCGGCACGTGGTCCGAGGCCGAGCTGATCCCCTTCCGCTCGCTCATTCGTGGCGGCCAGGCGGATATGGTTATGACCGCCCACGTGTTCAACGCCAACATCGACCCCAAATACCCGGCAACGCTGTCCTGCTCGGCCATCAACGGCGTGCTGCGCGGTAAGCTGGGGTATACGGGCGTGGTGGTGACGGATGATATGCAGATGCGCGCCGTCTCTGGCCTGTATGGATTGAAAGAGGCGCTGCGCCTGTCCATTTTGGCCGGGGCAGATATTCTGCTGCTGGGCAACAACCTGGACCCGGACCCGCTGCTGCCGGAAAAAGCGCTGGCGCTGGTGGTGCAGTTGGTGGACGAGGGCAGTGTGTCATCGGAGCGCATCCACCAATCCTACGAGCGCATCCAAACCCTCAAGCGTCGCTTGCACTAGTGGCGAGGGAGAGTCGAACATGTTTGTTGTGCTGGTAAATTACGTCAAGTCCCTTGAGGTTATTGATTCCCTCATCCCAGCCCATGTCGCCTTTTTGGACGAGCAGTACCAAGCCGGGGTGTTTCTGGCCTCGGGTCGGCAGGTGCCGCGTACCGGCGGGCTCATCATGGCCCATGGGGTTGTTCGGGAGGAACTGGAGAGCATCCTCGCCAAGGATCCTTTTGCGGTCAATGGCGCTGCGGAATATACGGTCATTGAGTTTATCCCCAGCAAGTCCAGCCCGGAAATGGCCTGCCTGCTGGGATAGCCAGTCTTGTTCGATGGCGTTCCGGTTTTTGGCGGACGCCCCTAAGCCACTTCTTGCGGCTCGCCCAACTTCAGCTGAACCAAGGCCGTGCTCGGTGCCTGCTCCTTGAGTGCTGCGGCGAAGTCATCGGTACTTTGCGCCAGGACGGGGAAGGTGCCCCAGTGCATGGGCACCACGCTTTTGCACTGCAAAAACGAGCAGGCCACAGCGGCTTCCAGCGCATCCATGGTGAACCAGCCGCCAATAGGCAGCAGCGCCAAGTCGATGTCGAAAAATCGGCGGAATAGCTTCATGTCCGAGAAGAGCGCCGTATCGCCGGAGTGGTAGGCGCAGTAACCGCTGGGGAAGGTCATAATGTACCCGGCAGCGCAGCCGGTGTAGGAGGAATGCAGCGCCTGCACCATCTTGACGCGAACGCCCGCCACGTCCACTGTTCCACCCAAATTCATACCGATGATCTTATCCGCCGCCACGCCTTGGCTTTTCATCTTGGGCACAAGGTCGAACAAACACACAAGAATTGCGCCCGTAGCTTGGCAGATTGCCGCTGCTTGGCCCACGTGGTCGCCGTGGTCATGGGTAACCAGCACCGCATCGCATTGTTGTATGTCCTGCCAAGGGCAGGGGGCTGTGGGGTTGCCCTCGAAAAAGGGGTCGATGAGGATGGTGATGCCATCGGATTCCAGCCGAAAATTGGAATGCCCAAACCACGTTAACCGCATGTGCTTCCCCCTTCTGCTTTGCTATTCGCCCCAGCGTGTGAACAGGGCGTTCTCTATGCCCAGCTGATCCAGAATGCGGCCCGCCAAGTGGTTGACCATGTCTTCGATGGTTTTGGGCCGGTGATAAAAGCCAGGGCTGGCGGGCATGATGTCTGCCCCGGCCTCTTTGGCAGCCAGCATGTTTTTAATGTGCACAAGGTTGAGCGGGGTTTCCCGTACCACCAAAATCAGCTTGCGGCCCTCCTTCAGGGTCACGTCCGCCGCGCGGTGGATGAGATTCGTCCCCAGTCCATGGGCTATGGCCCCCAGGCTGGCCATGGAGCAAGGGCATACAATCATTCCTGCGTGGCGCCAGGAACCGCTGGCTGGACCAGCAGCGATGTCTTTTTCCTCATAGACCACCGTAGCGTGCCGGGTAATGTCTTCGGGCGTGTAGTCAGACTCCAGCGCGATGACTTTCTTGGCTGCCTTGGACAAAATGACATGCAGTTCCATATCCGCATGGCCACCCAGCGCGCGCGCCAAGGCCACGGCGTAGTGCGGGCCGCTAGCCCCTGTGACGGCGAGAAGAATTCGTTTGCTGCTCATGGCATCCTTTTGCCGGAGAAGTTGTCTCCGATTCGGTGCAGGATAGGGAAACACGGTGCGATTTGCAATGTGCTGGGCCGGGCTATTGCCAAAGCCCCGCCTCCGTGCATTTCTCCTTTACCAGCGGATTCTCGTTGCCTTGAATGGCCTCGATGCGCTTAGCCCGTGTGCATTCCCACTGGTCCACAGGATACATATGGTCCCAGGCGTCCATCAGCTTGGTTTGTTGATCGCTGAGTTTGAAGCGCGCATAGGCCCAGGTCATGTACTTGGTGGTGCGGGCGATGGTCCCACGCGCATATTCCGGGGGCTCAATTTTGTTGCCCTCTATCTTTACCGGACAAATTCCGAAAGAACTGGGAGTGCCGGGGAGCATCGCATAGTTGTAGTTCTGCCGCAGGGCATTCACCGCGCCAATGGCTGGGTAGAGATTATACATGTCTGCCTGCATCAGCCTGTATTCCCGGTTCACGCGCTCCGCACACTTGCGCCCTTTGAATGGCCCTTTCTTGTCCTGGCAGTCCGGGTGGCCTTCGCGCCATTCCGGAAATGTGCGGCCAAAGTTCTCAGCGGGAACCACGTGTTCCCATTCCAGGCGCGTGGCCCTGGCCTTGTGTTTTGTGGTGGCGAAACCGGCAGGCGGGGAGATGTTGCCCTTTTCGTCAAACGCTGCCAGGCAATACAGCGTGATGCGATGATCATGGTACACAGAACGCTCCAGCGCACGCTTGGCGCTTTGGAAGGAGTCTGCCTGCGTATTGCCGCGTGGTTGGGCCGATTCCTGCGTTTTTTTGGGGGCCTCTCGCTTGGTTTTATCCTTATCGCTACAAGAAACCAGCGTAAGGACAACCAAAAACAAGCCAGCAGCGCAGTGATGCGTTTGTATGTGTGGGCTGCTGCGATGGACTTCATATCGATTCCTTGGAGCAGTAGCCCGCTGTGTGCCGAGAGAGGTAATCAAAAGTCACGGGGCAGGCCCTCTGCCTCTCAAGCGAGACAGGAAATGCCGCACCCCGTGGCCGTAAGAAGGCAATTTTCGACTACAGACCCAACTGGCTCCACAAGGCGTCGACCTTGGCCTTGACGCCCTCGTCCATGTGCAAGGTACCGGGCCATTCGCGGTAATGTCCGTCTTCAGGACCTTTCTTGGTGGCGTCTATGCCCATTTTGCCGCCGTAAAATGCCAGCGGGGAGGCATGGTCCAGCGCGTCGAGGGGCCCCTCAAGAATGGCCACGTCGCGGCGGGGGTCCACATTGTTGCCAATGCGCCAAAGCACCTCGGAAACATTCTGTACGTTGATGTTTTTATCCACCACCACGATGATTTTTGTAAACATCATCTGGCCCATGCCCCAAAGCGCATACATAACCTTGCGAGCCTGGCCGGGGTAGCGTTTGTCGATGGAGACGAAGCACAGATTGTGGAACACGCCTTCCAGCGGCAGGTTCATATCCACAACCTCGGGCAGTTGCTTTTTGATGAGCGGCAGGAACAGGCGCTCCGTGGCCTTGCCCATGAAGCAGTCTTCCATGGGCGGCGGGCCGACCAGGGTGGCGGGGTAGATGGCGTCGTTGCGGTGCGTGATGGCGGTGACATGGAACACCGGATAGTCGTCGGCCAGGGAATAATAGCCGGTGTGGTCGCCAAACGGACCTTCGCGGCGGCGCTCCTTGGGGTCCACGTAGCCTTCCAGCACAAACTGGCTGGTGGCGGGAACTTCTAGGTCTACGGTTTTGCACTTGACCAGCTCCACCGGCTGATTGCGCAAAAAGCCCGCGAAAAGCATTTCGTCAATCTCGTCCGGGATGGGGGCGGTGGCGGCGTAGGTCACTGCGGGGTCCGGGCCGATGGCAACAGCGACTTCCAATCTTTTGCCCAGTTTCTCGGCCAAATGGTAGTGGTAGGCTCCGCCCTTGTGGCGATGCCAGTGCATACCGGTGGTGTTTTTATCGTACACCTGCATGCGGTACATGCCTGCGTTGCGCACGCCCGTTTCCGGGTTTTTGGTGAACACGACCGGCAGCGTGATGAACGGTCCCGCATCGCCCGGCCAAGTGGTCAAAACCGGCAGAATGGACAGATCCACTTGGTCGCCGGTGAGCACAACATCTTGGCAGCAGCCACGTTTGACATGGTCCGGGAAAATGTTGGTGAGCTTGGACAGCTTGGGGATCATCTGCAATTTTTTGATGATGCCGTCAGGCCGCTCAATTTCCAGGTATTCGTGGATGCGCTCGCCCAAGGCGTCCAAGTTGTCGCTATCAAGCGCCATGTTCATGCGCTTGTACGAGCCATACATGTTTGTGAGTACCGGGAACTTCGCGTTCTTGGGTTTTTCAAACAGTAGGGCAGGGCCGAATTTTTTGGAAACCCGATCGGTTACTTCAGCAATTTCAAGATATGGCGAAAGTTCCGCATCAATGCGTTTCAGTTCGCCCTGTTTGTCGAGCTGCTTTAAGAAATCTTGCAAGTCCTTATAGGGCATGGAGTCCTCTCAGGTGTTGTTTTTCCCTGTATACTCCAGGTGCGCGGGCTCTGACAAGCCAATGCCTGTTCATTGAAATATTCTAATGATCACTTGACAAAAAGTAGAATGACAATTTAAACAATGTTTAATTTGTGTTTGAAATGACAATGGAGGGCATATGGGAACGCAGTGTGATGCATGCACCAAGGAACGCTTGCTGGATGCCGGGCGCGAGGTTTTCGCGGAACGTGGCCTGCAGGACGCCACTGTGCGTGAAATTTGCACCAAGGCCGGCGCGAACATTGCCGCAGTGAACTATCACTTTGGCGGGAAGGAAAAGCTCTTCATGGCCGTGCTGGCCAATTTTTTACAAACAGCACAAAAACAATATCCGCCTGACATGGGGGTGACCCCAGGGGCCACAGCTCCAGAACGGCTGCGTGCGTATATCCGATCACTTCTGTATCGCTTGGCTGGCTCTGGCGACTCTGTCTATGATAAGTTGGGGCATCTGTTTACCTCGGAAATGATCGAACCTTCCGAACATTTTGCCGAGATTGCAGAAACATACATAATGCCACAACATGAAATCCTTTTGGGGATTGTGCGCGAGATTTTGCCGCCAACAACCCCGGAGCGCACTATTCAGCTGTGCGCAACCTGCGTGATAGGTCCGTGTGTGCTTTTTGATCATGCCAGAAATCTTATTCGCGCCATGCGCCCGGATATGGCTTTAGAGGCCTTGGGCGTAGAATTGGTGGCTGATTTTGTTCTTGAGTTTGCCTTGGCCGGAATTGAGCGGATGAAATCCTATCAGGGCTAAAACAAGGCGCTGACCAACGTACAGATCTTGCCGTTAAAAAAGGCCCCTGTCTGGGCGTTACAGACAGGGGCCGAGAGGAAGGTCGGCGCGCGGTCCCTCAACACACGCGCCAACCCCGCAAGGGAGAATCTAGAGTCTTATACTGCCATCTCGCCGCGCTCGTTGGTGCGGATGCGGACAGCTTCCTCAACGTTCAGCACGAAGATCTTGCCGTCGCCAATGGCGTTGGAGTTGGCGCTGTTGCGAATGGCCTCCACGGCGGCGGGGGCAACCGCATCGCTGACCACGACTTCGATCTTGACCTTGGCCTTGAACACCACCTGGTATTCCGCGCCGCGGTACATTTCCACATGGCCCTTCTGACGTCCGTAGCCCTTCACTTCGGTGATGGTCATTCCGTGCACGCCAGCCTTGTCCAGGGCGTCCTTGACCTCGTCGAGCTTGTGAGGCTTGATGATCGCTTCGATCTTCTTCATGACGCTATCTCCTACAGGCCTAGCGGTGGGTCTTGTTGATGGTGAACTCAGGGTAGCCGATGACGGCAACTTCCGCCATGTCGAGGCCTTCCTGCTCCAGTTCGGGATCAACGCGCATCTTGACGAACTTGCTGGAGACCTTGAAGAAGATGAACATGACCACGAAGACGAAGATGATGTTCACGGACACACCGACGATCTGAGCCACGAACTGGCTGGCATCACCGTACAGGATACCGGTAACGGAACCCTTCACACCGTTCAGCGCATCACCATAGGTGCCGTCAGAGAAGATGCCGACAGCCAGCATACCCCAGGCACCGTTCACGCCGTGAACAGAAATGGCACCGACGGGGTCGTCGATCTTGAGCACGTTTTCGATGAAGAGAACGCTCATGCACAGAAGCACACCAGCAATACCGCCGATGATGACGGCGCTAATTGGGGTAACAAAGGCGCAAGGGGCGGTGATGGCGACCAGACCGGCCAGCAGGCCGTTGGCAGCCATGGAAACATCGGGCTTGCCGAAGCGGAACCACATGTACAGCAGGGCAGTCATGGAGCCGGCAGCAGAAGCAAGCATGGTGTTGACAGCTACAATGCCGATGCGCATATCGCCGCCAGACAGAGTGGAGCCAGCATTAAAGCCGAACCAACCGAAGGCCAGGATAAGACAGCCAGCGATAGCCATGGGAATGTGGTGGCCCGGAATGGCGTTGGCGGTGCCGTCAGCCCGGAACTTGCCAAGACGGGGTCCGATGCAGATGGCGCCAGCCAGGGCGGCAACACCACCAGTCATGTGAACAACAGAGGATCCGGCGAAGTCGACAAGACCGTGGCCCAGGCCAAAGTTGGCACCGAGCTGAGACAGCCAGCCGCCGCCCCACACCCAGTTGGCGTACAGGGGGTACACAAACATGGAGATGAAGAAGCCGTAGATGATGAAGTGCTTGAAGGTCCAGCGTTCAGCCATGGAACCGGTGGGAATGGTGGCGGTGGTGTCCATGAACACCATCTGGAAGAGGAACATGGTCAGCACGGTGGTGTCATACACATCGCCACCAAGGAAGAAACCCTTCATGCCGAACAAGCCGAAGTCTTTGCCAAAAATAGAGACAATGAACTCCTGATTAAGCAGTGCACCACCACCAAGGGCTGATGCGCCGCCGCTACCGCCCATCTGCAAGCCAAAGCCGCAGATCCAGAAGCCGAGCATGCCGATGGCGTATACCATCATATTCATACCCATAGTGTGACCAGCGTTCTTGGCGCGGGTAAAGCCCGTCTCTGCCAAGGCAAAACCAGCCTGCATGAACATGACAAGGAAGCCGCAGATCAGCGTCCATACCATGTTGATGGCGATGCGGTTGTGGCCGATGACATCGGCGAGCTTGACGGCCAAAGGCTCGGCAGTCGCCATTTTTCCCATATCCTCCGCGCTGGGTGCGCCAGAAGTGGCGTTCACAACATCAGAAGCGGTTCCAATGGAAGCGCCGGTGGGATCCGGCTTCGGGGTATCGCCAGCAAAGCAGGTGGCGGACCCCGCAATGATGACCAGTGCCAGTGTGAATGCCATTACGATGTTCTTGAGCATGCTGCCCTCCAGGTGGTGTGATGAAACATACCAGTCCTAAGGCAAGAAGCGGGCCGTTTAGTATATTCTGTGTTATTTCAGTTTGTTGAGCTGTTACTGCGATCTGTTGTCATGTGCAAATTTATCTTTTATGTGAAATTAAGCTTGTATTCATCTCAATAAATTAGCAATTACTGGCCTCTCTTTTCGGCGACAAGGGAAATGAATTAAATGTGTTATTTGTGCAAGTTAACATTTTGGTCGGATGGTATGATTTTTGATATACCAGTATCTTGTTGTTACGATGTTTCAAATTTGCAAAATCACTATCAAAATTAATTTAAGCTGATAAAACAGAGTGATAATTTGTAATTACACTGCTCTATCCCTGACGATTTGAGATGATCAGAATTCCAAATAACGGTTCTTATCACGTATGGCTACAATATACTAAAAATGTAAAATTCTGCATTTTCGTCTTTTTGGCTCTGTACGTTGACAGTCCGCTTGCGGCTTAAGTAGTGTTAAGAGATATGTACAAGAACCAATTCTTTCCTGCGGATTCCTCCCTGTTCTCATGCACCTCCTGGAGTATTTGGGAATGACTGAGACCAACGATCCTACTGGGATTCCGGTGCTTGCCGGTTCCGCTGCCGAGACTTTGATGTCTTCTCACGAGGATGATCATGGGTCTGGCCGCATCGCTACCCTTGCCTTAGCCGCACTTGGTGTTGTTTATGGCGATATTGGAACCAGCCCGCTCTATGCCGTTAAAGAATGCTTTCATGGTCCTCACGCCGTCTCGCTTTTGCCGGGAAACATCATGGGCGTGCTCTCCCTCATTGTTTGGTCTTTAACTGTTGTTGTGAGTCTGAAATATGTGACTCTTGTTTTGCGGGCGGATAATAAAGGGGAGGGCGGAGTTTTTGCTTTGCTGGCCCTATTGCACAAAACTGTAGAGGGCACGAGTAAGGCTAAGTACACAATCCTAATTTTTCTCGCTATTTTTGGGGCAGCGCTCTTGTATGGCGATGGCATCATCACTCCCGCCATTTCTGTGCTTTCGGCAATGGAGGGGTTGAGCGTGGCGACAGATGCCGCTACGCCATTCATCATCCCCGGCACCTGTCTCGTGCTTATTGGTCTGTTTATGGTCCAAAAACACGGCACAGACAACATCGGCAAGATTTTCGGACCAGTGATGATTGTCTGGTTCAGCACCCTTGCCGGACTCGGCATCGCCTCCATCTTGAAGGCACCAGAGATTCTTACTGCGGTAAATCCATATTATGCATATCGTTTTTTTATGGATAACCACGTGCACGGCTTGGTCGTTCTTGGTTCTGTTGTCCTGTGCATCACAGGTGGCGAGGCGCTCTATGCCGATATGGGGCATTTTGGCCGTCGCCCCATCCGCATGACATGGTACGGACTGGTGCTGCCTGCG
>Ga0183099_1000168_pt1 | contig 58136 bp, 56 predicted proteins | sample Biomet1_FD_127788 | JGI IMG/M metagenome (GOLD analysis project Ga0183099, IMG submission 127788) | Microbial communities from bioreactor (seeded with anoxic lake sediment) at LBNL, California, USA - Biofuel metagenome 1 | ecosystem: Engineered > Bioreactor > Anaerobic > Unclassified ... | reverse complement strand
ATGGTGGGGGTCGATGGTTCGAGTCCATTAGGACGCACCATTCTTTCGATAACAACAACATCTTTAAGTGCGTCCTTAGCTCAGCTGGTTAGAGCACCACCTTGACATGGTGGGGGTCGATGGTTCGAGTCCATTAGGACGCACCAATTCTCAGTTTATCAAGTAGTTATAGTTCCTACTCCTCTCAAAAACCGACCACTTATTTTTGTGGGCACAATTATTTGCAATATGGGCACCTAACCACGTAAAAAAGTCTCGTTTAAATCTTGTTTTTCTGTTTTTTGGCAATTTCCGCTTTCGGTGCCCAAACTGTGCCCAAAATCTTCGCAACCTGATCATTTGCTTGTGCCCAAACGCGGTGGTGCTAGGCTGACCACCACCCTGTTTTAGCAATTTTGATCAGGCTAGTATCATATGGATAAAACAGCTAAATAACCATTCCGAAATGTAGATCACTTGGTGGGAGTAACTCGGTTTTAGTTATGCGATCATATCGTCGCTAAACTAAACAACCGCCCAAAACCGAGTTAGCGCTATGTTACAAGTTTTATCTCGTGCCGAACGCAGACGCATCGAAAAAATCATTCATAAAACCAACGATAAAGAACATGCTCGGCGTCTGACTGCCATTTTAATGCTGCATCAGGGACATACTGTTTCTACTGTTCATCCACTGACCGCTGCTCGTTCATCAATTCAACGTTGGCTCAGTTGGTATCAAGAATGCGGCATTCATGGCCTTGAAAGTAAACAACGTGGACGATTTTGTTCTTTGCCATACTCACAAATTCGACTCATCTTGTAGTTGCTTATTCAGTTTCCCCTGAAGATTTCGGTTATCAACGCTCGCGTTGGAGTTCAGAACTTTTTGCATCGCTTATTCATAGAATGTGTCCAGAACTCAACATCGCTCCTCTACTATCCGCCGCTGGTTACCTAAATTTGGTATTGTCTGACGCAGAGCTGCGCCGACTCTCCATATTCGTGACCCACATCGTGATGAGAAAATGGCATTAATAAACAATGCATTACAAAGTAATTCTATTGATGAACCGGTTTTTTATGTCGACGAAGCAGATATTGACCTGAATCATAAAATTGGTGCGGATTGGATGCGTCGTCATCAACAAAAACGCATTCCCACACATTCGACAAAGTCTTTATTATTTTCAATGTCCATCGAGTTTGAAATAAGAAACTTACCTATTTTATAGCCTTATGTTTGCCTGCTATTCGCACTTCAAGATCAGAAATGTCCTCAAGATCAGATACATGTGCACATTACCCTATGAGCGATGTATTTATGTTCGATATGTATTCTCAGCTCCTGGAAACTCTCTTGATCTAACGGCCGCAGCATAAGATGAAACAGCAGAATCAATCCGCGCTGATAATTGATCAAATTTTCTAACAAATTTAGCAGTTCTCTCAAACATCCCAAGCATGTCATCAACAACCAACACTTGACCATCGCATTGATTAGAGCCACCAATGCCAATCGTCGGGCAGTTGATCTTTTGTGTGATGTCAATTGCCAGTGACTCCACCACGCCCTCGATGACAATGGAGAATGCTCCTGCCTGATCAATAGCTTTAGCATCAGTCATGATACGAGCACGTTCAGCATCATCTTTTCCGCGGGCACTATATCCACCAAGAACATTCACAGCTTGCGGTGTTAACCCAATATGACCCATAACCGGAATGCCTCTGCTTGTTAGAAAAGCAACAGTTGGAGCCATTGCCACTCCCCCTTCCAGTTTTACGGCATCAGCACCTGTCTCTTTTAAAACCCGCGATGCAGAGAAGAATGCTTGTTCCTGACTTGCTTCATAACTACCAAATGGCATATCGATTATTACCATCGTTTTTTTAGAACCACGGACAACGGCCTGACCATGTGCAATCATCATATCTAATGTGACTGGCACCGTTGAAGGTAAACCATATATAGCTTGAGCGAGGCTATCACCAACCAGTAATGCATCACAGTGAGCATCCAATAACTCGGCCATTCTGGCCGTGTAAGCCGTCAACATAACAATTGGTTCTCGACGCTTACGAGCCCGAAAATCCGGAACAGTAAATCGACGGATAGTTGTTTTGTTGTCGACAGACACCGCGTTTGCCCCAGAAGACATTTATTGATTCCTTATATAATTTAAGCTTGTGAAATTTCGCTATAGTTGGCATCAGCTTAGTTTATTAGATGACGAAGTAAACCTGTCGCCAAAATACCGATAACCACGGTAGGTAGAATTGATAGACGTATTGCAGCTAACAACGTGATAAGCAGAGCTAAGAGATTAGCAAGATTATTTGATACGAAAGCTGGCGCAATAACAGATATCAACACACAACCAGGGACATTTTCCAGCACCGACATCATACGAGGGCTTAGCATGCGATTTCGCAAGACAAGATACCCAAGAACTCGTGTTATATAGGTCGTAGATGCCATCGACACGATAGTCAGAATGGTTAGCTTATCGATCAATTTTGTTCTCCAGATAAAGCAGCCGTAATAAGCCCAGAAACTGCGCCCGCAGCTACATACCATGCACCTGGAATTAAGAGATAAGTCAGTGATGCGACGGCAAGACTTACGAACCAAGGCCGACAAACTTTACTGCCCTTCCACATGCCTCTTAACAACACAAGAAATACAGCGGTAAACGCCATATCAAAGCCATATGGTTCAATATTACCGATAGAGGGACCTAACAATGCGCCGGCTAATGTAAACAGAACCCATGTAAGGTATAAACTGGCTGATACACCCAAATAGTATGGAAGGCTAACAACTCCTGATAGCTGCTTCTTTGCATCGGAAAGTGCTATCGCCCAGCTTTCATCACACATAAAAAATAATGCTGGAATAGCATGGCGTTTGGGTAAATGGCGCAGATAAGGAGCCAGTGCTGCCCCCATCAAAATATGTCGACTATTGACCAAAAATGACATGGCGACGATGAGAAAAACATGTGGTGGCGATGTCCATAACTGCATGGCAGTGAACTCCGACCCGCCACCAAAATTCAGCCCAGTCATCAATGGCACTTCAATAGTATTCAGTCCATTCTGTATAGCTTGAGCGCCCAAAACCAATGCAAAAGGAATAAAACCAAGCATGACGGGTAACGCAGCTCTGATGCCACGCACAAACTCATTTTTAGCATTTGATTGCAATGAAGCAGAAATTGATGTTTGTAATACGTCCACAATATTCTCTTCCAAGTTGTATAAAGCAGCCGACATATCGGCACTGAGTTGGAATCTGTAGATATATAGTCATCCAAATTGAGAGAAATTTGGTTGCGTTATTGCCTCTATATGACATTAAATTGGCATTTATTAATGATTTCTTTTCATTTAAAGGCATAGGGTTTCAATGAAGATTGATGCAATAGATCGACGTATCCTTACCGCATTACAGCGCGATGGTCGTTTACAGAATGTCGAATTAGCTAAAGAGGTTGGATTATCACCCTCTCCTTGTTTGCGACGCGTTCGTTTACTGGAAGAAAGTGGCGTTATTGATCGGTACGTAGCCGTACTTAATGCAAACAAAGTGGGCAAAGGACTCACTGTATTTGCCCGAATTTGGCTAACAGGGCAAGATGCTGAAACCGTCGATCATTTCACCGATGAGATCCAGCTACTACCAGAGGTAGTCGAATGCCATCTGATGGCGGGTGACTGCGATTTTCTCCTTCGCATTGTGGCTGCTGACCTGGATGATTATCGACTATTCCAAATCAAACATCTGACCCGAATAAAGGGTGTACAAAGCGTGAAGACTGAAATTCCCATGCAAAAAATTAAGCTAACTTCAGCGCTACCTGTCTAAATATTTCTAATCCGTAAATACGCCAATTAACGTATCGATAAACAATCGGGTTCGCGAAGGCATTAAACGGCGCTCTGGAAAAATGGCCCAGACGTCCATGGATGGTAATGACCAATCATTTAGTATTTGCACCAGCTGTTTTTCCTCGATTTGAGGTCTTACAAAATGCTCTACCAAACAGGCAATACCAATCCCTTTTAAGCTCAACTGTTTCAGCATACCCGGTGAATTTGCAAATGCTTTGCCTGGCGGTAACCCTTTCTGATAACACTGAATTTAAAATTAGTGGTCATGCCACAGTCAGTATTTCCGCCTCAACTCGATGAGCTAAATGAGCTATTTCCGGATGACTAGCAAGCCATTCTCATTGAGAACAGTTAGTTTACAATTAGATCTTCATCTATTAATAAATCCGCGATCCGCATAGAGTTCCTAATACAGCGCATTACGCCCATGACTAATCGCACTACTCGCTGAGTATGAGGACGGCAATCCTGCCGCCCTCATAACCACATTTACTCTGAGACAGTGACAAAGTCAGAAGTTGAGACTCCCGCAGGCAACGCCATTGCCCCCGGTGTCGTATTACTCACGATAATCTCTTTGCTTACCGCGAATGTCACTGGTTCAATACCTGAAACATCAGAGGAATTGGAAATGTATGCTTTGTAAGTCCCAGGTTCAACGATCCATTGATTGTTGTCAGGATCAAAACTAGCTAGTAACTTAGCTGGAATGTTGAAAGTCAGTTTCTGAGATGCGCCAGTTGCTAACTCATCCGTCTTATCAAACGCCTTCAGCTCAATTTCAGGTTTTTTGAGTTTAACTTCAGGCGCATTAATATAAACCTGAGCAACCTCTTTACCAGCAACACTGCCTGTATTAGATACAGTTGCCGTCAATGTTAGGCTACCAGTGGCCCCTTTATCCAGTGTATTGGATGAAACAGCAGCACCTTCGATACCGAACGTTGTATAGGACAAACCATAACCAAATGGATAAGCAACAGATTTACCAAAGGTGTTGTAATAGCGATAACCAACATAAATACCTTCGTTGTATTTGATATCGTCTAAAACACCATCTCCGTTCACATCTTCACCAGGAAAAGTAGTAGAAGACGGAACATCCGAATATGTTGCTGGGAACGTTTGAGCTAATTTACCGCTTGGATTTACATCACCAGAAAGAATATCAGCAATTTCATTCCCAGTATCCTGTCCCCCCATATAAGCGAGCAAAATACCATCTACTTTATTCGCCCAGGATGTTGTATCAACAACACCAGCGACATTAAGAACAACAACAACTTTTTTGCCCTTATCATGGAAAGCTTTAGATACTGTAGTGATCATATCTAATTCGTTTGTACTTAACTGATAGTCACCAGCTGCACTTGCAGTAATTGTATCTGCTTGGCCACTAGTTCGATCTGCTGCTTCACCAGAAATACGACCTATAGATATAACAGCCACATCGTCATCAGCTGCTGCAGTATTTAATAAATCAAGCATGGTTTGATTGCCAGTAACTGCAGCCTCTGGACAAACATTAATTGCCCCCCCAAAGATAGATTTTGCGACCTTTGTTGTATCAAAATAATTTGTGTAGAAATCGACTAAATCAGTATTCAATGTAAATTTATTAGCTATGCCATCAGCAATTGATACTGTATAGGCGGCATGGACATCACCACTACCCGTCCCACCTTTGTATGTATTGATCTGATTTACACCAAATGATGCAATTTTTGAAGTTTTCGCTATAGGCAGAGCAATGTCATTTTTCAGCAACACCATACCTTCAGTGCCTGCTTTTCTGGCTAAGACAGCGTGAGCATTAAGATCAGGATTATTAGAGTATACATAATGCGAAAACGATGGTGTTTGTTGAACCTGTGTTAATATATCCACTACATTTTCGTCAAGTTCTGGAATAGTCAGCTCACCATTATCAATTGATGCTTGTAAATTATCCTTTTGTCCACCTGGTTCAATCAAGTTATTGCGAGCTTTTAATTGAGAGTAAGCATCGGTCGCAACAGGAATTACCGGTTGGAATGGAACCGTTAAATTACCAGCAAACCAATCTGACATGACTAAACCATGGAAACCCCATTCATCTCTTAGAATATCTGATAATATATCTCGGCGATGATTTACATATGCTCCATTTAATTTATTGTAAGAAGTCATGATCGCCATAGGTTGAGATTCATCAACCGCGATTTGGAAGCCCCGCATATATATCTCACGAAATGTGCGAGGATCACCAACATTATTAATATAATAGCGATCAGTTTCAGATTCATTACCGAAAAAATGTTTAATTGTAGCGCCAACACCGTTACTCTCTACACCGTTAACCATGGACGCACCAATCTTTCCGGTTAACAACGGATCCTCAGAATAGTATTCAAAATTACGCCCATTTAAAGGGTTTCTCTGAATATTCATGCCTGGAGCTAATAATATGTCTACACCATACTCTTTCACTTCTTCACCAGTAGCTTTACCTACCGCTTCCACCAAATCTGTATCCCAAGTCGATGCAAGTAAAGAACCAATAGGCCAAGCTGTTGCGTAATACGTTCCACTTTCACCGTCTCGAGTGCTAGAGATCCGAAGCCCTGCAGGACCATCCGCAAGTTTAACAGCAGGAATATCTAATTTATCATTTTTTACACCATTTATGTGGCCAGCAACTCCTGCAACTGCACTATATAAATTAACAGTATCACTGGCTTTGACGTTACCGAAATTCATGCCAGGCCCTGAAACTACGTCTAATTTCTCACTGGTAGACATATTAGCCAGCATTGACTGAGCTTCTTTTTTGTAAAAACTATAATCTTTTGTGATTGAGTTAGTGTGATCACTATCACTATCACTATCACAAGCTGAAGTTAATCCAATAATTGCTGCCGATACAGCAATCATTACTGTGTGTAGTCTAGGTTTTTGTATATTCATAATAAACAATCTCCTTGAAGTTTTATTCAAAGTTGTGCGTTATGCTTTAATTGGAAACAAAAGATTTCTAATTGCTGCTACTGATTATGATTTCCAATACCCTCTTGGTTATCACAAGGTAGAATAATAAATATGTATTTACCTATCATTTAGTTGCGCAAAACTAACATCTTGTTGCAAGGAGATGTTTTTGTGATCAGTATTGTCTTATTGCATTTCTTTACACATAAATATTAGGTGTCTGCTACCATAAGGAATTATTTTTAATTGGCATTGTATTTCCATGGAATGCATTAATGGTGTTAATTATGGGAAATAGCGTTTCAAATAAAATTATTCAATTTAACTTAAAATTATTAGACTCAAATGGAGTTGACACTAATAAGATAAAAAATAATTTAGGAATTTCTGATTATGAGATCTATAAAGAAGGAGGTAGATTTCACGAAGAGCTATACTTCAAAATCATAAATCGTGTAGATAAAATAGTTACAGATTCATTGATTGATGCGGAATCAATTATAAATTCCCTAGCATTAAAAAACATGTATAATGTTTTTCCTGAATTATTTAATTATTGTATCAACTCGGCATCAGCCAAAGAAGCTATTGACAAGTTTATTGCATTTAGAACAGTTATTGGTGATTGTGATGAATTGATTAAATATAGCACAGGACATGAGTCTAAATTAATATATAACAATTCGATATATGCAAAAGAGCTTACCAGTGGTGCGATACCCAATTTTATAATGATATTTAATTTAATTAATTGTTTTGTAAAAATGAAAGATGTTACTGTTCAGTTTATGGGTTACCCAGTATCTTTCTGGATGGATTTAAATGATTTTTTCGGCGTAAACTGCCAGTGGAATCAGCAACAAAATTGTTTAACGCTAAACAATAGCATGTTGGAAAATGAAACTGCTTCCATTAATAAATACCTAGAAAACCTACAAGAGGAAAAATTAGCCCTATTAATTAACAGTAAAGAATCTAATGAAGATTTGCCCTCATACATTCATGACATGTTGGTCAAAAAAATAAGAATTGGCGGTTTAAATAATGAACTATCGGCTCAAGATGATATATGCTCAAAACTGAATTTAAGTCGGTGGACATTATATAGAAGATTGGAGCTTCTAGGCACCTCATTTACGAATATTCTTAAGCAAACTCGACTTAAGGAATCTTATTATTATCTTTTAGATACAGAGAAAAGCATTCAAGAAATCAGTGAGTTAACGGGTTTCTCATCGCCAACATCATTTACTCGTTTTTTTAATTCAAACACAGGTCTTTCTCCATTGAATTATAGAAAAAGAAAAATGAAAAGGTGATTTGTTTTAACATTAAATATGTAGAATAAAATCATTCTATAATCATAAAATATTGATGTTTATCTTGTGAGACTTCCTCAACCCTCGAGCCGAACGTTTGCCACTAAAGTGGAATGTTAACCCAATATGCCCCATGACCGGGATGCTCTGCTTGTCAAAAAGACAACGATTGGTTCCTAAGAATTCTGATTCTTGGCTTACTTCATAACTGTCAAATGCCATAGCGAAAATTACCATGTTTTTTGAACCACATACTTGGAAGCAATTGAAATTGGGCGAAATGTAAAGCTTATCGCTGTAAAGATTATGTCAGAATTTGTGGTGGGAAAGCAGTATACGTTGCGATTACAAGAAAGAGACTAACCCAATTCGAGCTAGTCTCGATAGTTGACGACGATTCACTATCTAAATTTAAGTTAATGAACCACCGTATATGGCCCCCGATGTTCGGTGGTGTGAGAGAGCGAGTATTAATTGCTCCTTCACACTCGCTTTAGCGTGTTTTAGTTCATTCCTTCAACAGCAGTTTTCCCTGCAATCCGGCCAAACGTAAAGATATCAGCCAGTGCATTACCGCCGAGGCGGTTGCCGGCATGGATACCACCTGCTACTTCACCAGCTGCATATAAATTATTGATGGGCTGGTTGTTTTCATCGAGAACCCTTGTGGCTACGTCAATCTTCAGACCGCCCATGGTATGGTGAACGGCTGGTTGTCTCGGCGTCGCATAAAAAGGTGCTTTTTCCACCTTCAAACTAAATGTATCTTTGTGAAATTCAGGATCTTCGCCTGCTTCGACGTAGCTGTTGTATTTGTTGACGGTATCCACCAGTACGGCTGGATCCATGCCTACTTTAACAGCCAATTCCTCCAGTGTATCGGCTCTAAAGAGCGTACCCGATGCAACCTGACGGTCAATTTTTTCCTGACTGGTATTGATAGCAGTTTTCTTGATTTCATCATCAGCAATCAGGTAAAAGAGTCCTCCTTGTTCTAGAGCCGCTTTGGTTAAGACGTCTCTTCCTGCAAATTCATTGACGAAACGTTTACCCTGTTTATTCACTATCACGAAGTTCTCTGGTGGTACTTGAAGACCACTGAAGAGTTCACCAGTATTCGGGTCAGCGACTGGCATCATCTGTGTGAAGCCCATACCTGTTAAGCCTGCTCCCACTGATTGACCAAGCAGGATCCCATCTCCTGTCATCGCGTAAGAGTTGGTTGTCTTGATATCGTCAGCGATATAGCTCCAGTAAGTGTTGTACTGTTTTAACATCTTGGTGTTTGCACCAAAACCACCGCTCGCCAGCACTACCGCTTTCGCATGGACGGTAATTTTCTGTCCGTTCACACCGGTGGCGATCATCCCTTTGATTTCACCATTTTCGATAAGGAATTCTTTTGCCGGGCTATCGGTCAGAATGGTGCCTTTCATTTTTTCAATGTATTGGCTTAACGCCAGAATGAAGGCCGTACCATATTTTTTCACTGGCTTGTGACCACGACGCCATAGTGCTCCAACCGGAGCAAATACGATCGATTTATCGTATTCCACACCGATCTCTTCCAACCATTGAACACTTTCTAGGGCATGGTCTGTTAATATTTTAACCAGATCGTATTGGCCATAGATGTTGTTTCCTTGGAGGTCTGTGCGTTTACCGCCGAAGTATGTTTGCATGCGGTGTAACAACGGTGAATCGAATAAATACCCTTTGTTTTTACCGAAATGAGCTTCATAGCTGGCAAATTCATCTTTCAGAGCACGAAAATCTGCTCGGTATTCCGCGTGAATCTCACTTTCATCTTTACTTAATAGCGTTTCAATGGTGTGCCGTTCACCTGGATTTTCATCAAATGTACGTTGCCACTCAGGGTCAGCGGCATTGATTGGACCACCGGTACGGATCGTGTTACCACCAACGGCAGGGTATTTTTCGAGAACGATAGCACTCTTACCTTGTTGTAATACAGTTGCAGCTGCACTTAAGCCAGCTCCGCCACCACCAATCACAACCACATCACAGGTGTACTCTTCATCACCACGATTCAGGCTGCTGGCTGGTTTTGGCCGTTTCTTTAAGATATCAGGGTTAACACCGGCCAATTTAACTGCCTTGGCAACACCATCGATCACTGCGTTACTGGTCTCAGAGGCACCAGACAGCGCATCCACATTCAGGGTTTGTCCTTCGATGATCTTGTCAGGAATTCGCACAAACACAACGTCAGCCAGACCTTCTGTCTCACCTGCGGTATCAATATCAATGCTTTCGATTTTCTTCTCGCTGAAGGAGACCTTCATGGGCAGTGCACCACCATGGCCTAGCGCATGAACTTCATAGGTGCCTGGTACGAAAGAGAAATCCTCTTCTTCATTTAATTGGTTCGATATTTTGGCAAATCGCATAAATCGCAAGAAGCAGATTTCCAAAAAGTCGATGGTTCTTTCGCTGATAAGCCGACCTTGTTCGTCAAAGGCCTTGCTGGCATTGCCAAGTAAGAATTCGTAACCAGGCATCACGTTAGCATTGACACCTGGTGCATCCAAGATCTGACGAAGGTGTAACTGAGCTCGGGAAGAACCTTGTTGATCGATCGAAGCACCCAGAATCATGACTGGTTTGCCGTCGAAAGGATGAAGCTCATAGCTCAGCCATTCAAGCACGCTTTTCAGGCTAGAGGGAATAGAATGGTTATATTCTGGCGTAGCAATAATGACGCCATCACTTGCGATGATTTTTTCATTAATAGCCAAGAGCTGCGGATTGTCAGACGAGTTGTCCTGGTTAAACATAGGAACTTCATTGATTTCCAACAGTTCAATGTCTGCTTTATCTTTAAAATGCGCTTGCATAAACTGAAGCAGTGTCCGGTTATAGGACTTTGGCGACGTGGTTCCGACGATTGCTGTAAATTTCATTTCTATCATGCCTCCTGAGTCTGCCAAGCGTATTTTTTGTCTTTCTTAATCGCTGCTTTTTCTGATAATAGTTTTGTTATGAGATCAGTAAACAGAACAAACTCTCGAAAAATCTCATCAAGTTCAGCGAGCTTATCTTCGTAGACTAAAGTGCCTGCCGCATTAAAGGCGCTTTGTGATTTTCCGAGCAGGAACTCGCTGCTAGGCATAAGACGAGCGGCTAATTCCGGAGAATCAAGGATTTGACGTAAGTGAGCTTGGGCACGGGATGAGCCTAATGCACCATGGGAAGCACCCACTATTAAGACAGGCTTATCAATCAGCGCCTGACTGGTATAACTGATCCACTCCAATGCACTCTTTAAGACCGCGGGAATGGCGTGGTCATATTCTGGCGTTGCGATAATGACACCATCTGCCTGACGGATTTTAGCGGACAGCGTTTCCACTTCCTGAGGTATTTGGCCTTCTTCCGCCTCATAAAAAGCCGGTAGATCTTTTATTTCAAAGAGTTCTAGCTGAGCATCCTTTTTAAAATGCGCTTTCATAAATTGTAGTAACATGCGGTTTGTTGACACTTGAGAATTGGTGCCAACAATGGCTAAGTAGTTCATATTATAGATTTTCCTATACCATAATAACCATAAATAAATTCTGGCTATTGTTTTAGCACAGTATGAAAAACCTATCTAATAGCTATATATTAGAGCCTGATAAGTAATTTGTTATAGTGTAGGTATTTAAGGGCCAGGAAGGGAAATAACGATGGCAAATCATCAGCGTCAAAATACCTTATGTTACATTGATGCGCTGTTAAAATTCAGCAATTACAGCAAGGCTGCCGAGTCCCTCTATATTTCTCAACCTTATTTAACCCAGGTCATTAAACGCATCGAAAATGAGCTGAATTGTCAGATCATCAACCGCAGTGAGTTGCCTTACCGTTTAACAGAAACCGGCAAGATTTATTATGATTATCTCGGTTCACTCGAGACGGTTTATGCCAATATGCGCAGACAAATCACTGCGATCACGGACATGGATAAGACGACAATAAAAATCGGCATATTGCCCAGTATCGGCACCTACCTTCTTCCACTCTTTTTGCCCAAATTTATGGCTCTCCACCCAGAGTGTCAAATAGAGCTAGTAGAAGATATTCCGGTAAATAATGAGCAAAGACTGCTTAAGAGTGAAGTGGATTTTTGGATAGGACAGAACTCAAGCAGTATTGATCCAACGCTTTGCGCCGTTACTTGGGGGAAGCATAGATATTATGCCGTGATCCCCAATTCATGTGAGCTTTACCAAGCAGATGCCACTATCATTGCGCCAGAAAGTCTCACTATAGAAACCTTATTGCAACAGAATCTGGTGTTGACGTCGAAGGGATCTGCCATTCGAATGCAGATTGATAACTTGTTGGGTATTTATAAAATAAAACCCAATATTGTTTTAGAAAGCAGTGAAATCGCCACCGTAAAAAATCTTGCCATGGCCGGTGTTGGCCTTACGTTTGTTCCTGAAAGTCTCGCTGTGGAGCCCCGCCTTTCACAATTCAATATCTATGAACTGCCAATTGATCTATTGAACTTAGATTATTTCATCGCTCATAACAGCAACAGAGTGCTGTCAGCCATCGATGCAGGCCTGCTTGATTCATTTCAGCGTTATAAAGATACCGTTCAATACGCATGTCACCAACAGGAGCCTGTATGATGGAAGCTAATCAAGTGATAGACCTCATGGGCACCAGAATTCGCCTTTATTTTAAGGGCGATCAGGCGCAGAAATGGTTAGCAGAAGCGGGTGATAGGCTAAGACATTACGAGCAAGTCTTCAGCGCTAACCATGATGCCTCGCAATTGTCAGTATTGAAAACAACAGCGACCAAAGAACCCGTCGTGGTGGATGCGGACTTGTATGAATTAATCAAAACAGGCAGAGACCATAGCCTGGAACCCGATAGTTTTTTGAACATAGCCATTGGTCCGTTGATTAAGCTTTGGCGGATTGGCTTTAATGAAGCCAGAGTCCCCACTCAGGAAGAGATTAACCAAGTCTTAAAACGCTTAGATCCTGCCGATATCGTCTTAAATGATGAGCAACACTCCATTTTTTTTGCCAAAAAAGGTCTTGAAATTGACTTGGGTGCCATAGCTAAAGGGTATTTCAGCGATAAGATCATGGATTTCTTCAAGGAAAAAAAACCTGTCTCCGCCATGATTGATATTGGTGGCAACTTGTTGATCTATGGCGAATCACCGACACAAAATCCAGAATGGGATATCGGCATACAGAATCCTTTTCTGCCAAGAGGCCACAGTGTTGCCAAGGTAAAGATAAGAAATCAGTCAGTTGTCACCTCAGGGATCTATGAAAGAACCTTTTTACACAATGGCCATCAATACCATCATATTTTTGATAGCCGAAGTGGTTACCCTGTCGAGAATAATCTGGCGTCCTTGACCATTATTGCTGATAAATCATTAGATTGTGATATCTATACGACCAAACTATTTGGCTTAGACCCGAGAAGGATTTTAGCTGAGGTCAATAAAATAAACGGGATGGCCGCTATTGTTATTACCGTTGATGGGCAATTAGCCACCACGTTAAATCTGAGAGATAAGATAACAATGGCTTAGGATATCTGTTGTAGATAGTTCACCGCGAGTTAGATCAATACACAAGATCGCTGTTGCCCCATTCCTTGTTTCAGATAGCCTTCTTTATCGGGGCAACCATGGCCGAACGACTATTCAGTATTGATGATTGAACGATATGTTGAATATAACTCTACTCTGTTTAAATTTAATCGTGTTCTTTGTTCGAAACAATAGAGATAAAATAAGCTATCAATGCATCATACATACCTATTGTTATATTTAACATTAGGTTGTTGTTATTTTATTTAACCACTAAAAATAATTACGCGTATAAGGATAGGTAATGAAAAATCTCGTAAGTTTATATTTTTTCGCAGAATTGAAAAATGGAAAATTTGAAGAGTTTAAAACGCTGGTAGATAAGATTGTTTCAGTAACAGAAAAGGAAGAAGGTTCCGTATCATATAGCTATAGCATTGGCTCGGATGGCAAAACAATTCACATTCGAGAAACATATAAATCAGATGCCGTTGTCAATCATATAACTCAGAGCTTCGGCCCTTTCGCTGAAGAGTTTCTAACTTATGTTGATCTGAAAACACTTTACGTTTATGGCGAACCATGTGAAGAAACTAAGAATTTATTAGCGCCATTTAATCCTAACTATATGAATAACTTTTCAGGATTCTAATTCTTGAATCAAGGTGAGAGCATGAGCGCTCAGAATTTGCTTAGAAAATACGCATGATCTCACCCTGCCCCTATTGACAGAATGAAACCTCTCGCCAGCAAAATAAATTATTAATTTCATTAACAAAGCAACTTCGCATTATTTATCTGAACTTTTTGACGAAAACGCCCTAAATAACTATTTTGCATATTCAATTAGAAACAAAATGGCTTGAATGTCGAAACAAAAACACTATTTATCGACGAATAAATTACGTATAGAGTGCTCAAGAATAGATTTGCCAATCTTTAAGAGCCGATAATATGAATATATCAAGTGACACCATTGATAGCCCCTCAAATGTCTTAGTTAATAACAGCCGTCTTTTCTTAGTATTATTTCTTGGCGTGCTTGCTGCGATTGGTCCTTTTGTCATGGACTTATATCTGCCTGCGATGCCAGGCGTGGTAACTTATTTTAATACAAGTATGTCAACCGTTCAGTTGAGTCTGACCTCTTGTATGATTGGTCTGGCTATTGGTCAGCTGATTATCGGGCCACTCAGTGATAAATATGGCCGAAAAATGCCTCTACTGATCTGCATCATAATATTTACCCTGAGTGGTATCGGTATTGTGATGGCGGAGAACATACAAACGCTGATCGCATTTCGCTTTCTTCAGGGCATCTCTTCTGCAGGGGGTGTAGTTATAGCTCGCGCTGCGGCAGCAGATTTATATGAAGGTCAGGAAATGGCTCGTTTCTTTGCTCTACTCATGAGCGTGAACGGAGTCGCTCCAATAATTGCCCCCGTAGTTGGTTCAATGTTACTTGAAATAACTGGCTGGCATGGAATTTTTGCCTTTCAGGCAGGGCTTGGCATATTACTGTTTATTGCTTGCCTGCGCTTTCAGGAGTCACTGAGTGTAAATAAGCGGCATGATGGTGAAATAACATCCTCTTACATGAACTATTTTTCCATCCTGAAAAATGGCCCATTCATGTTATTGACCAGCGTGTTGATGTTTATCACCTCGGGATTAATAGCCTATATAGCCGCATCTCCATTCATTTTTCAGGAGCATTATCAATTAAGCTCTCTGGCTTTTAGTCTCTATTTTTCTCTGAATGCGGCCGGTTTTGCTATTGGTGCTCATGTCGCCGGAAAGATATCACAAAAATCGGGCGTTAAATTCGGGATATTCAGCTCCGTAATGGTAGGCGTCGCACTTTTAATTTTAGTGCAGAATAATGGTGCTTTTTGGCTGGTCGAATCATGTTTTTTTATTTATGGTTTTAGCTATGGTGTGCTTGCACCTGGAGCCTCGAGTTTAGCCATCTCAATGGAACGTCAACATGCCGGTAGTGCATCAGCGGTTGCCGGTTTCTTTCCCTTCTTGCTGGGCGCGATCGTTTCCCCGTTGGTTGGTTTTGGAAATACGTTTTTCTCTACAGGCCTAATCATGTTTATTAGCACAATTTTGGCGCTTGTAACCTGGATGATGGTGAGAAAAAACATCTAGCCATTAACTAATTGTAAACATTTTGTTTTCACTCTTGATACAAACCAGGTGTTTATCTACAGCTTTCTTTACATATAAAATTGATGCCAATTTCCATTCATACGACAGCGATGTGATTACATCCAAAGGATATTTATGAACAATGTATTTACACTTATCAATGAACGAGTTTCTGCCAGCTCTTACGTAAAAGACGATTCTATTGAAATCACTGATATTGAGAAATTGATTTCGTTCGCAACAAAAGCGCCATCCGCGTTCAACTTACAAAACTGGCGTTTTATTGCAGTGAAAAGCCCAGAAGCCAAACAACGCTTGTTACCTATTGCTTACAATCAAGCAAAAGTGGTGGAATCTGCCGTCACCTTCATTATTTGTGGCACTAAAAATCCTCAGGATCTTATAGCTGAAAACCTTAAGCCATCCGTAGAACAAGGCATCTTAACTCAGGAAATCTTTGATGGCTGGGTAGGTGCAGTGAACAATATGTATGGCAATAACCCTCAGTTCCAACGCGATGAAGCGATCCGCTCCGGCACATTCGCAGGGATGACGTTGATGCTGGCCGCTCAAGGTATGGGGTTTGTTACCTGCCCAATGATTGGCTTTGATAGTGCCGCGTTACAAAAAGAGTTTAATATCTCTGACAACGAAGTACCTGTCATGATGGTCACTGTTGGTACTGTTGGCCCAGATAACTGGCCACAAAAACCACGTCGTCATGTTAGTGATGTATTAAGCATTATCTAATTTCAAATTGTTCAGAGTGTTCTGATAGATGATGAACCCTTTTCATTGATGCGTTTTATTTAACTTCATCAGGAAAAGGGTTTTTTGTCATTATGCTTATTGCTGAAATTTAGCGGTAAACGTAAACGTTTTAATTGCATCAACAGTGGCTGCGACATCATGTACACGTATGATTTTGGCATTTTTTGTCAGTGAAAACATCGCAACGCCAAGACTACCGCCTAATCGTTCAGATACAGGCTTATCCGTCACCGCACCAATCATGCTCTTTCTTGAGACTCCGACAAGAAGCGGGTATTGCTCCCAACCTACTATTTTTTCCATATTGGCTAATAAATTGTAGTTTTGCTCAACCGTTTTACCGAAACCAAATCCTGGGTCGATAATCAGCTTGTTCTGTTTCAAACCTAATTGCTGCAGTTGAGTTATTTTTGCTGCCAAAAAGTCTGAAACCTCTTGCACAACATTTTGATAATTTGGTGCAATCTGCATGGTGGCTGGGTTGCCTTGCATGTGCATGATACAGATCGCTGCATCTGAACGTGCCGCATATTCCATAGCCCCCTCATCATTAAGTGCATTGATATCATTAATGAGATGAGCCCCAGCTTGGCAAGCTGCTTTCATTACCACTGTTTTGTAGGTATCGATCGAGATCATGACATCGATATTTGCAGCAATTTTTTCGATAATAGGAACAACTCGTTCAATCTCTTGTTCGGCGGGAATATAGTCGGCACCAGGGCGAGTTGATTCACCACCCACATCAATGATAGCCGCCCCCTCTTCAACCATTTTTTCAGCCCGGAACAGCGCTTGGTCTAAGGTGGAATAGCTGCCGCCATCAGAAAAAGAATCCGGCGTCATATTCAAAATACCCATAACCTTGGGTGAGCTTAAATCCAGCGCTCTTCCTTTTCCGCTAATAAACATAAAGCCTCCCTTATTTAATATCTTGCTTTTGAATATTTCGCATACTGATTATTTACACCAGTGATGCTAATACTTGAGTGATATCTGCATTGATGGCAATAATTCTGTCATTGTCATATTGTTTTCGTGCGGTTGTGTCGCCTAAATTGATGCGGATCAGATGACTGTGACTTAATTGCGCATTAAACGTTTCAAACGGATAACGAATGATCCCCAGTGTATTATACCCAACACCTAACTCAAGCAACACAGCACTGTCCACATCCGTCAAACTGTTAACAAAATCGGCGTAATCACTATGATTATGGACATGGGGCGTATCAACAAAACTATCGTCTTGTCGTAAATTTGGCTTTAACAAGGCGTTACAGCGAGGACAACGAGGCACAAACTCCGGCTTTATATGATATTCATCATCCATACGTTCGCGCATGTTTTTTATATAAGGAAGAGAGTCATAAACGTCGTCGGAGCAAGGTTTACTGCACTGAAGCAAAGCATAGCTACCTTGTGGTGCAAAAATTTTTTCTGATAAAAAACCAGCTTTTTCAAATTGACCATCTACGTTGGTAGATACAATAAAATAATCTTTTCCAGATAAAAGATTATATAAATATTGATAAGCAGCTAATGGCTCAATATTAAATCTATTTTGCAACAAATGATGGCTCCAGGCTCCCCAATAACTCAGCGCATTCTCTTCCGTTATTTCCCACCAAGTTGACAATATCTCAAATACAGTACGAAACCCTTTAGCATAATAGGTAGGGTAATGACTTTTAACATAGACGGGATCGACATAATTCAACCCACCTGACGCTGATAGCCCGGCGCCAGCGCCAACTAAAATTTTATCAGCCTTACCCAGTAAATATCTGATTTGATCAATGTGCTGCGAGAATTCGTTCATAGATGGATTTATCCCTGTCTGTAAATACATTAAAAATCACTTGTTTCAATGATTGAGCTTGTGACTCCATGAACGAAACCACGGTTTCAACGGCTGTTTCAGCAGCAAGTTGTGCAGGAAAATGAAACTCACCTGTCGATATACAGCAAAAAGCGATATGGTTCAGTTGACGACGTTCAGCTAATTGCATGCAACTGATGTAGCACTGTTTTAACAGCTCAATATCCGATTCGGTAACCGCCGAGTGAATCGTTGGCCCGACCGTGTGAATGATGTGTCGGGCAGGTAAATTGAAACCCGGTGTTATTTTTGCACCACCTACTTTTTCAGGACGTCCTTGTGTCGTCATCAGAAAGTGGCACGCTTCGCGTAACTGTATACCCGCAAACGAATGGATCGCATTATCAATACAACGGTGATTAGGGTGAAAACATCCCAGCATTTGCTGATTAGCCGCATTAACGATGGCATCAACTTTTAATGTGGTGATATCCCCTTGCCATAAGGTCAGATAATTTTTTGAGGCAATTCGAGGTAATGTTACTGCGTCCGTAATACCCGCCTGCTCTATTTGTGCTTTAAGATAACGGTCTTGTTGTTGGTAAAAAAGTGCGGTTGCGGGTTGAGGTGGGCGAATATTCATTAAGGCACGAAACAACCGCTTTTTCTCATCAACGTCGTCGGGAATAACTAACGTTGCATTAGTAAGCGTTGGATCTTCCTCTATCAAATAACGGATAAGTTCATCAAGCAATTCGATTGCTGGTGTCATCAAAATAACTCCATTTGCGGAGAGCCAAAACGTCGTGTAAAGCCCGAATGATCAAGATCATCTGGGCTAATCTCTTTAAATTCGAGGCGCTTAAAATGATGACGAAATTGACTTAGTAACTGAGCAGCAAGCAGACCTTCACCGGTCATTCGGGTATCAAAACTGAATTGTTTACTAAAACCAGCTCGACACTCGTCAATGCGATTCATCACATCCGTTTTTAAATGCGGCATATGTTGCTGCAACCAGTCAGCAAATAAGCCTCTGACCTCATACGGCAAGCGAATTAATATGTAGCCCATGCAGGTCGCCCCTGCTGCTCGCGCCGCAGTCATGACAGACTCCATTTCCTGATCATTAATACCCGGTATCACCGGTGAAAACATCGCTTTTACAGGAATTCCTGCATCGGATAAGCGTTTGATCGTTTCTAAGCGTGTTTTAGGCAACGATGCGCGCGGTTCCAGAATACGACTCAGTTCATGTTGTAAACTAGTCAGCGTGAAATGCACTTCTACTAAATTATTGCGAGCCAACCGCTGCAGAATATCAATGTCACGTTCAATCAAGCTATTTTTGGTAAGCACGGAGACGGGATGCTGGAAGGTTTCTATCACTTCCAGCAAACGCCGCGTCACCTCAAACTTTCGCTCAATAGGCTGATAAGCATCGGTATTTGTACCCAAACCAATGACAGATGGCCGATATGCCGCTTTCGAAAATTCGGTTCGTAACAGCTCATCGGCATTGGTTTTTACAAATAGCTTTGACTCGAAATCGAGCCCCGGAGATAGGTTGTAATAGGCATGAGACGGTCTGGCATAGCAGTAAATACAACCATGTTCGCAACCGATATAGGGATTAACTGTTTTAGACCAAGGAATGTCAGGTGACTGATTGGTGCTGATGATTGATTTTGCGGTGATCGGTGTCACTTCAGTTTGCAAAATAGCGGCGTCGGATGAATGCTCCTTCAGAGCTATGGGTTCTAATAACCCGAACCGCCCTTCACGTCGATCAGTTGCACCTCGTTTTTTGGGCTGCCACCGCCCTTTGCATCGTGATGGATCACAATACTTAAATTGCCCGCAAGTACATAGGTTTCGACTCATTTTTAGATTCTTATGTCTTTTTTAAGCCTGATTCATACCAAAATTAGCGACGATAAAATCCACAAAACTACGTAGTTTGGGCGTCATTCGTCGGTCTGGCGCGTGCACCAAATGCATAGGACGTTTGGGCGCTTGATATTCCGGCATAATTTCTACCAATTGCCCTGAGATCAGATAAGGCGTCACCAGTTCTTCTGGCTGCAACATTATGCCCCTGCCGCACAAACCAGCGGCAACGATGGCTTCACCACTATCAGACATCAAACGCCCTTTCACTTGCACAGATTTATGGCCTTCTGGGCCATCAAATGTCCAGGTTGTCCTAAGTTCGGTATGCAAAAAGCCAAGACATTCATGATGAGTTAAATCTTCTGGTGTCATGATGGGGTCGTGTGTTTCCACATAATGGGGAGATGCGCATAAAATCAATCGATATGGCCGTAACTGGCGGGCAATTAAACCACTATCTGACAGCTCCCCGATACGAAATACAGCATCAAAACCATCATCAACCAGATCGATGTAACGATTTGACAGCGATAATTCAACAGAAACCTCGGGGTATAGCTGCATATATTCGGCGATTCTGGGCGTCAGTGCATGAACCCCAAACGTCACTGACGCATTCACACGCAGTTTGCCTCTGGGTACAACACGGGTTTGAGCTGCTAAGCCTTCCGCGATCTCCATTTCCGCCAATATATTTCGGGCACGCTCATAAAAAGTTGCACCGATTTCCGTAAGGTGCTGACTACGCGTCGTTCTGTTTAATAAGCGCACACCGAGATGCTGCTCAAGCATTCGAACATTCTTTCCAACAAGCTGTGGTGACATTTGTAATGCATCGGCTGCGGCAGAGAATGAACCCAACTCTACGGCTTTGACAAACACAGTCATGCTGAATAAACGATCCATCTTTTTCTCCGCACTAAACACGCAGCTGTCTCAGAGTGCGCCATTTAACGTCACCTCAAACAGAATCTAAGAACAATAAATGAACTAGCCTTGAGGATAAACAGCCTAAACGTTTACTCATTAACAACAAATTGTTTCCAATCAATTAAAAACAATTCATTTCAACTGTTGAATCAAGACGGATATTTATTCCGTTACAAGGCTCTTCTTATAGTGGTTGCCTATTCACAAAGGAGAACAACAATGCAAATCGCAGTCATTGGCACAGGTAATATGGGTTCAGGCTTAGCCTCTATTTTTGCAAAAGCGAAACATGAAGTCGCAATCGGCAGCCGTGATATGGCCAAAGCAGCGGCACTGGCATCTCAAGTCGGTCATGGCGCAGTAGGTGGTGATATTGAAGCTGCGGTAAAAATGGCCGATATTATCGTTCTGGCTACCCCCTACCCGTTTGCGGCAGAAACGTTGAAAGCGGCAGGAGACTTAACCAATAAAATTATCATCGACATATCAAACCCAATCACCGCTGATTTTCAGGGGCTGCTCATCGGTCACACCACATCAGCAGCGGAAGAGATTCAGAAATTAGCGCCGCAAGCGACCGTCGTTAAAGCGTTCAATACTATTTTTGCTCAGTTATTGCCGACTGAAGCGCGTGAAGGAAAAACACTGCAAGTGCTTGTGGCCGCCGATGACGCAAATGCAAAAGCTGAAGTCTCTAAATTAGCACAGTCAGTTGGTTTCGATGCGGTTGATGCCGGCCCGCTCTCGAACAGCCGTTTTATCGAACCAATTGGTGAAATGAACATTCACTTTGGCTATTTCTTAGGCTGGGGCCCTGTTTCAGCACCTATGTGGCCGCGCGCATAATATCACCATGTAGAGAAGGCATAGCTTGATGAGTTATGCCTTTTTTCTTAGAAGAGGTTCTTGTGAAATCAATCGTGCTACATGCCCCCGGCGGACCTGAAAACTTTATTATTGAAGAACGCGTTCTTCCGACACCACCCATTGGCTGGGTGTTAATACAGATCAAAGCATTTGGCTTAAATCGCTCTGAATTAATGACCCGGAAAGGATTATCACCTAGCGTTAAATTTCCTCGGGTTTTAGGTATCGAATGCGTAGGCATTGTGGCCGCTGATCCAAGTGGTGAATTCCGTGTTGGGCAACAAGTAGCGGCATTTATGGGGGGGATGGGCAGAGATTTTGATGGTGGTTATAGTGAGTTTGCCGTGCTGCCAAAAACAATACTAATGCCATTTGTCAGCCAGCTCTCTTGGTCAGTGCTCGGCTCATTACCCGAAATGTTTCAGACAGTATACGGTTGCTTACATCTAGCACTTAAAATAAATGTCAATGAAACGCTATTAATTAGAGGCGGCTCATCATCAATAGGCATGCTAGCGAGTGAATTAGCACGTCACTATGGTGTAACAGTCATTGCCACTACCCGTTCTGAAGGAAAAATAACTAAATTATTAGAAAATGGTGCAACTCATGTCGTGATCGACAACGGCAACATTAGTCATCAATTGAGAAGCCTTTTCCCTGATGGCGTTAATAAAGCGCTTGAATTAATTGGCGTTGAAACGTTACCCGATACACTGCAATCTGTCGCTCAGGGCGGAATTGTTTGCATGGCGGGAATGCTATCTGAAAAATGGGCATTTGATAACTTTGCACCAATGGAAGTCATTCCGCCTACGGTTTGTTTAACGTCATATGACTCTGGCCAAGTGAGAGTCCCTGCAGATTTTTTCCAGATGTTTATTGATGATATTGAAAATAACAAAATCAAAATAACCGAGCCGTATATATTCTCTTTTGAAAATATAAAAGAAGCTCATGCGTTAATGGATAGCAACACTGCAACAGGTAAAATATTGGTACTTACCGAGAATTAGTTATATTATTATTTGGAGTTACATCAATGATAAATAGAAACTCAAGAACACTTGCTAAATCACTGTTACTGTTGTTTTTCTCTTTTTCAATTAACGCAAACTCTGCTGATATGTCGATCAATGACATTTTCACATCCAACAAAATTCCCCAAGATAAATTTTTCCGTTCTGAGTTAGTGAATAACCATATTGTGAGAATTTTTGGTGTCACCAACGAGATAGCTTATTTAGTTGAGGGGAATGAATATGCCATGCTTATCGATTCAGGCGTCGGTGTAGGTAACATTAAGAGCTACGCCGAAAAATTCACCTCTAAACCAATAAAATTACTCCTAACACATGGCCATATTGACCATATTGGTGGTTCATCACTGTTTAAAGACGTATATATGAATCACGCTGATGATGTAGTCTATAAAGAACACAGTGAAAATAGCATCAAAGATGGCTATCTGAAGATGCTATATAAAGATTACTCAGCACTACTGCCGAACGAGAATATTAAACCTATTTTAATAGAAAAAATAAAACCTCTTAAAGATAAACAATCTTTTGATCTTGGCAATATGACCCTACAAGTATATAACGAACCAGGCCACACACCAGGGCAAGTTGCTGTATTACTAAAGCAAGACAAAATATTAATCACTGGTGATGGCGTAAACCAATTTACATTCCTATTTGACAATAATGCTTTGGGCTTAACAAGCTATCAGCAATCAATGAAGAGATTGCTAGTAAATACCGATGAAAAATTTAATCGTATTTTTGTTTCTCATGGCTCAGGTGAGTTATCAAAAGACACAATAAAAAATATCATCGTATTATGCGATGATATAAAAAAAGGCAAGTCAGATGATGTAGCTTTCGACTTTATGGGTCAAAAAGCATATATTGCAAAGAAAATAAACCCGCAATACCAACGTTTTGATGGCATTGATGGTAATATTGTGTTTAGCAAAGAAAAAATTTCTAAATAGCGATCTCTTGTTCGGCTTATATTTTGATGACATAAGAAACATATTGTTGTGAGTCAAATACAATATGTTTCTTAATTAAGAATATATACATATTAATTGGCTGAAATCATTCTCACCCATTCTGGATGAGCATTAACTCGCATCTCCATTTTTCGGAAAGCCTGTTGAGAGCGAACCAGATTTCCATAGACATCTCCGCCCATACCTTCCCAGCCAAGCACACCTATCCGCCCCTCATAGCTGCGTCGTTTCAGAGACCCTAGCAGCACAAAATTATCCATCTCGCCCGAATCAAGTGGTTCAATGGTGGCAACGCCCCCCCAACCCAAGGGCGATAAACTACAACCGGCTAAATTAACTTGTTTTATCCATGGCCACACCGCATCAAGACGCTGTTCCAAGCGTTTTTCTTGCATGACGAACCAATGATAACCATTAAAAACGATCCCCAACTTGTCATGTTGAAACTCACGACAAAGCATCACAGCTTCACTGGTGCTTTGCATGCCGTAGCGAATATGTGGATAGAGGGCAATTTCGATCCCTCTTTGTTCGCAGATAGGTAATAACTGCGCTAGCATATGACGGTCGGCGTCTTCGACTTTTGTGCCGGAATGCAAGGCCAATTCAATACGCGAAACACCCTCAACTGAATCAAAAATATTGGTGACAAAGTTTTCCAACCCTGGGCGATAAATCAAATAGATCGACGCAACATCAATGCCCCAGCGCGCTGTCACCTTCGGTAATAACGATAATTCCTGACTCCATGCTGATACCGTTATCCCTTGATAGCCTGCTTCAGCCAACATTTCACACTGAGAATCGAGTGAATACGTGCCTATCTTGGTCTGGAAAATAAAATCCATGTGGTGTAACGCTAAGCTCATGCGCGATCTCCTGAAGGCGCGTGGCTCGGGAATAACGGCAGTAAATGCTCTCCAAGTTCATCAATGACATCCTTTGCCGGGCGACGTTGTGTTTTGAAATGAAGCGCAACATGTGACACCCCTTGCTCTTGCTGGCGCAACCACAACTCTCGTAACGTATTCCGACCCGCATGTAACACACGACCCGGTTGCACCGGCAAATTTGGGTCGCGATCAAGTTCAAACATAGTGCCATAGCCATACGGCTTGAATACATTCGCAGGTGAAGCCTGACGCCACTGCTCGAGAATAAGAGGCAGACGCCGTTGATCCGCAATATATGAGAGAATGCCGTCTGTACTCTGAGCCGTCCACTCGGTCGTTTGCCCAGCATGCCCAATCACTATCATTGGTAATCGGCCCATAACCGGTTTTGGCACTAACGATAAATTCCCCATCAACTCGCCATAATGTGTTGAATGATGCGTTGGCCAGCGTTTTTCTGTCGCGGCACGAATCAATGCAACTGCATCACGAAAGCGCTCTGCTCGATTATGATAATCCATACCAAATGCCGGATACTCCACAGGGCGATCACCTGTTGCAAACCCCAAAATTAATCTGCCACCCAGTAAATTATCGAGTGTTGTCGCCTGCTTTGCGACAATCAACGGATCACGCAGCGGTAAGATAACGCCCGCAGTACCAATCGTGATATTCCTCGTAATGGCAGCCAGAAAACCAGCATAAACGAGCGGATCAAAAATCTGCCCAACATCGCCAAAATTGGGATCATAAAATGGTACGTCACGCAGCCAGATCGCACTAAAACCTGCCTCATCCACTTTCATCGCCATTTCAGCATGATCTTGCATGGTTGGTGCAGGCCCTTGCGGATAACTCTCTAACGGAGAGATGAAACCAAACGTTAAATGCCCCGGTTTGTACAGCCTTGCATAGCCAGGATGTGTGGCTAAATCATCCGGTAGCGTTGCCGATGATGTATTTAAACTCATAAATTGACCCTAATTTATTAAATATTGGTAACTGCAATGTTAACCATATGTAAAGCCGCACTGTACCCGCACTTGCAAATAAGAAAAATAGGATTAAATTCATAACATTTGTGAATTTTAGGATGAAATCCTATGGATTATTTTTCCGCCTTGTCAGCATTTATTCAGTCAGCTGAAACTCGCAGCTTCACCGCAGCGGGCACTAAGTTAGGCTTATCCTCTTCCGCCGTAGGAAAAGCCATTACCCGACTGGAAGCGGACCTCGGCGTGCAGCTTTTTCATCGTTCAACTCGCGCCATTACATTGACGGCGGAAGGAAAAATATTTTTACAACGTAGTCTGCAAATTTTTGCTGATATCGAAGATGCAAAAACAGAGCTAATGATGAGTAAAGAAGCACCGCAGGGAAAATTACGTGTTGGACTTCCTCAAATTGCCAGTTTCTGGATGCCGCTATTGGTTGAGTTTCAAGCGATGTATCCGTTCATTGAGCTAGAGCTAGACTTCAGTGATCATGTGGTGAATATCATTGAAGACGGATTTGATGCTGTTATCCGTATTGGCACACTGAATGACTCGCGTTTAAAAATGAGAGTGCTGAAAGGCTATAAACATCGTCTGGTCGCAGCACCCCTCTATTTGGCTCAGCGAGGTAAACCAGAATATCCCTCTCAGCTTACAAATCATGCCTGTCTGCGCTATCGCTATCCGAATAGTGGAAAATTAGATTCATGGCCGTTTGAAAAAGAGGGACAGCCAATTCAGGTTGATCTTCCACAAACAGCCATCGTCAATAGCATTGAACCACTAAAAGAGATGGCAACCGCAGGTATTGGCATCGCCCTCCTACCCGACTTCATGACAGACGACGCTATACGAGAAGGTTTTTTGACGCCCGTGTTAGACAATTGGTTAGCCGATTATCGACAGGTTTCACTTTTGTGGCCGTCGAGTAGACAAACGCTGCCGAAGATCCGCGTATTTGTTGATTTCATTTCTGAAAAACTAGGTGAGTAAATTAACCATCAGGCAAAGTAAACGCAAAAGCGGGCAGATCGTTGATCTCCCCGCTTTGAGTCATCTTGACTTTAAAAGCCTGATGTTAATCTTTATACGTACCGCGTGCTTTTGCAGTATGAGCAGCAATCGCATCCATTAAAGCAGGCGACAGGCAATCATATGGCGGCAAACCAATCTCAGCGAGTCGCTCACGAATAGCTTCCATTTGTGAAACGGGAGTACCCGTCTCAATCAATGAAGAGACAAATGCAGCAAATTGAGGCTCAGACCATCCCTCTTGGTCTGACAGTTCGGTATGAACGAAATCAAGACCATAAAAAGGATGTGATTGATTCTCAATGCGCCCAAATAAATGGGCACCGCATGCTTTACAGGCATGACGCTGAATCACCGCATTTTCATCAACAATGGCTAACTTCTCTTCATGCAACACAACGGTTACTTTGTCTCGTGGCACAACGGCAACTAACGAAAACAACGCACCTTCCGGTTTCCAGCATTTTGAGCAACCACAAGCATGATTGTGCATGGTTTGCGCTTCGATTCTTACTTCCACTTTGTCATGCTGACAAAGGCACGTCAGCGTTCCACCAACAAAGTTATCGTTACCAGGCTTAACACCATGATCAATCTTGGGATGCAGAGAAAAAATTTGCATGAATAAACTCCATTGTCTACCAGTTAAAAATCAACTTTCGCTAGTGATGGCTATTAGTAATGAATGACAGTGCGGATCGACTTACCTTCATGCATCAGGTCGAATGCTTCATTAATCTCTTCCAGCGGCTTGGTGTGTGTAACAAAAGGAGCCAATTCAATGTCACCTTTCATCGCATCTTCGACCATGCCCGGCAGCTGTGAACGGCCTTTCACACCACCAAACGCAGAACCTTTCCAAACACGACCAGTCACAAGCTGGAATGGACGCGTTGAAATCTCTTGGCCTGCACCAGCAACACCGATAATCACTGATTGGCCCCAGCCACGATGTGCACTTTCCAGCGCTGCACGCATCACGTTGACATTACCGATACATTCAAAAGTATGATCGATGCCCCATTTCGTCATCTCAACCAGCACTTGCTGGATCGGCTTGTCGTAGTCATTCGGATTAATGCAATCCGTTGCACCAAATTGTTTAGCCAATTCAAATTTCTGAGGGTTCGTATCAATTGCAAAAATACGACCTGCTTTCGCTTGTCGAGCACCTTGAATCACAGCAAGGCCAATACCGCCCAGACCAAACACAGCAACCGAATCACCTTCCTGCACTTTAGCGGTATTGTGTACCGCACCGATGCCAGTGGTAACGCCACAACCTAGCAAGCAGACATGTTCATGATTGGCTTCTGGGTTGATTTTGGCCAGCGACACTTCCGCAACAACCGTATACTCACTAAAGGTTGAGCAGCCCATATAGTGGTAAATAGGCTGACCGTTATAAGAAAAACGCGTTGTACCATCAGGCATCAAACCTTTCCCCTGTGTTTCACGTACAGCGACACACAGGTTGGTTTTCCCAGATTTACAAAAATCACATTCACCACATTCCGCAGTATAAAGGGGGATAACATGATCTCCAGGTTTAACACTGGTTACACCTTCACCCACTTCCACCACAACACCAGCACCTTCATGACCCAGTACAACAGGAAAAACACCTTCCGGATCGTTACCAGACAAGGTAAAAGCATCGGTGTGACAAACACCCGTATGACTTACGTTGATCAGCACTTCACCTTTTTTGGGTGGAGCAACATCAATCTCAATAATTTCCAGCGGTTTACCTGGTCCGAATGCGACAGCTGCACGAGATTTCATAATTAAACGTCTCCTTTACTGATAATAAAGCCCGCATTTATTGACGATGATGCTGGCTCTGTCAAAAATCTAAGCGATTAGCTTAGGTTGTCAGCGATTGTAATGATTTCTTGGCGAACGATAATTAGGTAGTTTTACAAATGATTTTTACTACAAAGTAATAATTAAGGGATAAGAAAGATGAAAAAATGAACTCAGGTGTCACGCAATAGGCCACAACGAAATAAACAAATACAGTGATGATTTCAGAGCAAGTAGGCATACTAAAACTTAGTGAGGTACCTCAACCATAGTCAAGGTGTTTGCGACGATTTGCTGGCTGTAATAGGTATCCAGCCAACGTGGTTCGTACTGAGGTCAATAAAAAAGCAATGCCGCTTTCTCATTGATCGCGGCATTTTTTACATTGTGAGCCAAACGGGAGGAAAATATAGCTGTTTATAACAGTTTCAGTCACCAACCGGAATATTGACCTGAGCCAGTCGGGCTTGAGCCGCTTCATTGCTGATGGTTTTTACTGGATAACGAGCTGACATCAGTTCAGCCATTAAACCACCGTTATGCTCGCTTTGACCACGGATCTGAACCTGAGATAAACGCTCTTGTGCTGCAGGATCTGAGATCACTTTAGCTGGAAAACGTTTGGCCATCATTTCTGCCATCAGACCACCATCACTTTCAGCATGCACAGCATTGATCACAAAAACAGAAGCCAGAACCATTACTGAATTACGAATCATGTTTTTCATTTTTAACTCTCCAATCTGACTGAAGGGCAACCCGTATCAACCCAGAAGGATTGCCCGAAAAAACTCAACACATTAATTTTTTAAGCTTGAACACCAGCCCAACGAGGCGCGATGGAAGTACCTAAACCTGCGCCATAACCGAGGTAGATGTTGAAACCAGCAACTGCTTCTAAATAACGAGCATTTTTAAGTCCGCCAGCATCAACGACCTGAAACCCCAAATCTACGGCAACCGTGGTGACGGTTTCTTTCGCAGCGCCATCATCACTGGCTACAAAAACCTGAACTTGTTCTCCAGAAGGCAGCTTCGCACCACCAGCTAACACCTGAGCAAAGACCGTATTGAATGCTTTCACAACCTTGATGCCAGGAACGGCTTTAGCAATTTCTTCTGCTGCAGAGGTGCTATGACCAATCGTTAGCCCCATATAATCAGCTGTCAGCGGGTTCGTGATATCAATAACTGTTTTACCACTGATATCCCCCAGAGATTGCAATGCGTTCACCGCATCACCATAAGCTGTAGCCAGAACAATCAGGTCGGCTGAAGCCGCCGTTTTTGCATCAACAGCCGTAGCGCCATGTGCAGCAGCCACTGCGGCGGCTTTCTCACTATCACGAGCGGTGACGAAAACGGTATGACCAGCCACAGTCAGTTGTTTAACAAAACCTGAACCCATGTTGCCTGCACCAATTACTGATACTTTCATGTTCTTTTCTCCTGATTTGAATTTGTCGGCGTCATCGCTTTGTTGATGACCTTGGTGCACATAATAGCCGCAACAATAAGAAGAAAAAGCGCATACAGCGAAAGATATTGTTACAAAAAAAACAACAATATCGTTGGTTGGCTTGATCTGAACAAATCTGACGCAGTATGGGATTTATCAATCACGCTTTCAGGAATTTCGCATGAAAACGCAAATGATCTTCAATGAAAGAAGCGATGAAGTAATAGCTGTGGTCATAATCTGGCTGTAGACGGAGTGTCAGTTGAGCACTCACACTTTGCGCCGCATTGATAATCTGTTCTGTTTTCAGCTGTTCTACTAAAAAGTTATCCGCTGTTCCTTGATCCACCAGTATTGGCAGTGCCGCCCCATTGGCTGTCAATAATGCACAAGCATCGTATTGCGCCCACGTATTGGTATCCGAACCTAAATATGCCGAGAACGCTTTTTGTCCCCAAGGACAATTCATCGGATTCACAATCGGTGAAAAAGCCGAGACTGAAGTGAAGCGATCCTGATTACGCAGCGCAATCACAAGCGCACCATGCCCCCCCATCGAGTGACCAGCAATCGCTCGCCGATCCGAAAACGGTAGTTCAGCTTCCAGCAATTCAGGCAGTTCCGTCAAAATGTAATCATACATCTGATAATGTGCTGCCCACGGTGCTTGCGTTGCATTGACATAGAACCCCGCTCCACACCCCAGATCGTAGGTTGGATCATCCGCCACATCCTCACCGCGAGGGCTGGTATCCGGCATCACCAAAGCGATGCCCAGTTCAGCCGCCATTCGTTGTGCCCCCGCTTTGGTTGAAAAATTTTCATCGGTACAGGTCAGGCCAGAAAGCCAATACAACACCGGCACCTTGCTGGTTGCAGCCTGTGGCGGCAGAAATACAGAAAACTGCATGCGGCAATTGAGCACAGCAGAGTCATGCTGATAGCGGAGTTGCCGTCCGCTAAAACAACGCTGCTCCTGAATTAAAGTCAAAGCAAACATCGGATCTCCTTACTTATCGAACAGAATGACGGTGTGAGGGAAAATCCATTCACCATGTATGAATGGGCCATTGTTTATCAGCCGCCCATGCCATATTCATTACTTTGTTAGCAAATTAAACGTTATGATCCGATTGTAATCATTCTAAATAGAGCGATAATCAGGAAATTAAGCAAATAATTTTTACCTGATAGTAATAATGAATATTTGGGATGGTTTAAACGAATTCATTAATGTTGTTGAAACAGAAAGCTTTACGGCTGCGGCCAAACGGCTGAACGTATCAGTCGCTCATGTCAGTCGACAAGTAAACCAGTTGGAAGAACGATTAGGTTCCAAGCTAATCCATCGCACTACCCGCAAATTACGCCTGACTGAAGTCGGTGAAATCTATTACCAGCATGTCCGTAAAGTATTAGATGACATGATGGATGCCGATCGGGCCGTGATGGAAATCGAAGGAAAACCTACAGGAAAACTTCGTCTCACCGCACCCGTGTATTACGGTGAATATTTCATTGCTCCCTTGGTGAATAATTTCTTACTGCTTTATCCTCAGCTGGATCTGGAGATTAATTTCACTAACGATACGGTCGATCTGGTGAAAGATGGCTACGATTTAGCGATCCGTCTCGGCACGCTCGATTCATCGACGTTAATGTGTCGCAAACTCGGGCGTCGAACTCAATATCTCTGTGCCTCGCCTCAATATCTGGCGGAGCGAGGGATGCCTAAAACACTGGCCGATTTGTCGAATCATCGATGTCTGGGTGGCAGCCTTGATCATTGGCGCTTTACGGTCGATGGCAAACTACGGAACTGGAAGGTAGGCACCGGCTGGAGTTGTAATTCAGGGCTTACTTTGCGAGATGCCGCACTGAAAGGCCTCGGCATTGTTCAACTACCCGATTATTACGTACGAGACGCTTTAAATAGCGGCTTGCTGGTAAGTCTGCTGGAACATTACCGGCTACCCGATGACGGTGTTTGGGCTGTGTACCCCCATAATCGGCACTTGTCTCCTAAAGTCCGGTTACTGGTTGATTTTTTAGTCGAGAATCTGAAACATTCGAGCTAAATCAGGCAAGTCCGAAGCGCTGAATATCTTATATCCATGGATATTGCAGGTATTTCATGAAGATTGCGTGCAGAGGGTATGAAAAAGCTATTTTTTTGTTTTTGCATGAGTCCAGTAGCTGCGTTTATATGTCTATAACCCAGATATTGTCCTGCTCCACAAATTATAAGTGCGATTCAAACTTAATTAAACTTATTGCCTATCTCTCATTAGCCAATTAGAAACATATTGTTTCTAGTCTTGGAACAATATGTTTCTATTACGCAAACTAAAATAGCTATAGGATAAAATATTGAATTTTAATCCTGTTCACATCATGGTGCTGGTGTTATGAAAATGAATTTTCGTCGTGCAATAATTTATCTTTTTACAATTATGTTTGGTTTTGTTTCTTTTGCTCATGCCGCTTCAGAACAAAAAGCCGTTATTATCGCATCTAAGATAGATGGAGAAGGTGCATTACTTGGCAATATTTTGGTTCTCATGTTTGAAAAAGCAGGTATTCCTTATGTAAATAAAGTCCAGATGGGGGCCACAAAAATTGTCCGAGAGGCACTTATCGCCGGTGAGATCGGGATCTATCCCGAATATACAGGTAATGGCGCATTCATGCTTAATGATGATGTAAACCCAGCATGGAAAAATTGGCAGCAAGGCTATGAGCGTGTGAAACAACTTGATCAACAAAAAAATAATCTCATTTGGTTGCAGCCAGCACCAGCCAATAATACCTGGGCTATCGCCATCAGAAATGACCTTGCAAAACAATATTCACTGAAATCATTAACCGATCTGGCGCCAGCTTTAGCCAAAGGAATGTCATTTAAAATCGCAGCCGGTGCGGAATTTGTTGAACGGGCAGATGCATTACCAAGTTTCGAAAAAGAATATGGTTTTAAATTATCGCAAGAACAAATTCTGGCCTTTCCGGGCAATAACACCAGTGTCTTTATAAAAGCGGCTGCCGAGCAAAACACCGGTGTTAATGCTGCTGTAGTTTATGGCACGGATGGTGCTGTTTCTGCTCTTGGTTTAACGGTTTTAGACGACCCTAAGGGTGCTCAGCCTGTATATGCCCCAGCCCCAGTAATTCGCCGTGATGTGTTAACTGCATATCCACAAATTGCACAATTACTGAATCCTGTTTTTGCTACGCTGGATACCAAGGTGTTACAAGAGCTAAATAGTCAAATTAGCATCGACGGATTAGATGCCAAAGCTGTTGCACGGCAATATCTACAGAAAAAAGGTTTTCTTTAATTTTAAATTATTAAAAGGTAGATAGTAAATGTGTTGTTATCTACCTTTATTTATTGATGGAATACTGTGAAAGCGCTAAATCCTGTCTTGTTGCTTATATTTTGCACTACGATCTTGGTTCAAAAGTTTTTCCCAATATTAGGTGTTGCACCAAATCGAATGATGCAGCCAATAGGCCTCTATTATTCCGATTTATATGAATATCATGCTTTAATTGTAAATGTGGCACTTCAGTTTGTTCTATTATTATCCTTCTTTTTTCACCTTAATAAGACACGATTACTTTTAATATTACTTATTTTTTCATTACTCCTCTCTGATTTGGTTTTTATTTGTGCCGATTTTGCTGAAAAAAATGCCTCAACAAATCGAATTCGATTCTCGTTAAGCTGTGGCTTCTGGATACTGGTGTTTTTGTGGTTTTTAATGGTGATTGAAACGTTACAGCAGTTAACATATCTATTATGGCAAAAGATCAGCTTAGGAATGATCATCTACTTGCCTATCATTCTGCTATTTTTTAGCAATAAGGTTGATCACCTGTCACTTGTTCAAGAGTTTCACGCGAATGAAGATGTATTCCGACAAGCCTTTGTTGAGCATTTCACTATTGTCGGGCTAACTCTGTTTTTTACCCTACCTATCGCTATTGCATTGGGTGCTTTATGTCATTCAGCACATAATTTTGGCCGATACTGCATGCAAATATTAGGGCTGATTCAAACGCTGCCATCTATCGCGCTGTTTGGTCTATTACTTGAGCCATTATCATTATTATCGAACATTTTCCCATTTTTATCCTACATAGGAATTAAAGGCATTGGCATCGCCCCTGCCGTCATTGCTTTAGTGCTTTATTCCCTATTACCAGTAGTCAGATCAGTGTTAACAGGGTTAAACCTTATCCCTCAGCAGACAATCGATGCAGCTTTAGGCTTAGGCATGACACAATTCCAACTTCTATTTCAGATCAAAATACCATTAGCCCTACCCATTATTTTATCTGGCATCCGCATTATGGTCGTTCAAGCAATCGGGCTTGCTATGATCGCCGCTTTAATCGGTGCTGGTGGCTTTGGGGCAATCATGTTCCGAGGTCTAGCAAACAGTGCTCTGGATTTAACTTTACTTGGTGTAATTCCTGTCATCATATTGGCTATGGCTGTAGACATGCTATTTCGGTTACTGGAAACCGCAAGCCTGCATGATAAACCCACCATTATTATTGCGAACAGGTGATAAGAAAATGATTGAGTTTAAACATGTAAATAAATCCTATGGCGATCAGACTATAATTCATGATTTATCTCTGTCGATTGAAAGCGGAAAAATCACTGTTGTGATAGGTCTCTCTGGTTCAGGAAAATCAACCTTGTTAAAAATGATCAACCGACTTGAACCGTTCAACTCTGGCAGTATCTTTTTCAGAAATCAGGATATTCTCACCTATAAGCCGGAGGATTTACGCCGTCGGATGGGTTATGCAATTCAATCTAATGGGTTATTTCCTCATTGGAATGTCGCCAAAAATATTGCTACGGTGCCACGTCTTCTTGGCTGGGATAAAGAGATCATTGATCGGCGAGTTGATGAGTTGCTGATCATGCTAAATTTAGATCCAGTGTATTATCGGAAACGAATGCCCCATCAACTTTCTGGTGGTCAACAACAGCGTGTCGGTGTTGCCCGGGCAATGGCAGCAAAACCCGAAATACTACTCATGGATGAACCTTTCGGTGCACTTGACCCAATCACTCGCAAAAACATGCAGACGGAGTTGCGTAGAATACACCAGCATGATGGCAAGACTATTTTACTGATCACACATGATATCGATGAAGCGTTGTACTTAGCTGATCATATTGTGCTGATCGATAAAGGCACTATTCTCCAGCAAGGCTCTCCACTTAAAGTATTGACTGAACCAACCAACGCATTTGTGCGAGAGTTTTTCGGGCAAAAGAGCCGAGGACTCAAAATACTATCTCGATTACCTATTCAAGCAATTTTACGACCAGAAAACAGCGCTGCGACTTCAGTAACTATTGAGCACACAGCAACACTGGCTGATGCGCTTTCGAGCTTTATTGCTGAACGGACATCTGTATTAGCCGTATCTAATCAATATGGTGAGAACATTGGGCATATTAAGCTCAATGATATTTTTTCGTTCAATAATCATTCTATCGATCCTCATGCCTATGTTTCATAAATCAAAACAAGACCAAGTTAAATGGCAAGGACTATTCCCAACATTTTTACGTTTACCACTCATCTACTCATTGATGCTTTTGATGGCGTTCACCCTCTATATGCCGTCATTAGAGGGTCTATTTCGCACAATATTCCCTCATTTAAATAGAGTAATTTATCAGCAAACATCATTTTTAAATTTACTACTCTCACATGTCACGCTAGTTCTAAGCTCAGCCATTATATCGTCACTCATTGGCGTGATATTAGGCATTATTGTCACCCGGAAAATAGCGATAAAATTTAAAGCAATTGTGGAAACTGTTGCTGCCATAGGTCAAACATTTCCCCCTGTTGCGGTGTTGGCCATCGCTGCTCCTCTGACTGGTTTCGGCACTACTCCGGCGATCATAGCGTTAGTGGTGTATGGATTACTGCCGATTATTCAGTCAACAATTACTGGTCTGAGCCAAGTACCTGTAGGCGTAACTGATTCAGCTAAAGGGATAGGCATGACTGGCGGGCAATACTTTATTTATGTCGAGTTACCACTGGCTTTACCTGTAATACTGTCAGGCATTCGCACATCAACCATTATCAATGTTGGCACAACGGCCATTGCATCATCAGTGGGTGTATCAACATTAGGTAGCCCCATTTTTATCGGGCTATCAGGTTTTAATAATGCTTATGTACTACAAGGCGCCATCATTGTCGGTCTTTTAGCAATAACCATCGATCAGGCCTTTGAAATGTTACAGCGAAAAGTTATAGCTCAACGTTGATAACTGAAAATGAGCGCTACACTAAACAGAATAATAGATGGAGTAAGTTATGAGCAGTCATTCTGGATTAATCTCGTATTTAGGATCGCCAGTATTGGGTATTGCTGCGAATTATGTAACCAGTGAGCCCTGTACAAACGTGTACGTTTGTGGCGTTGATATTATGGATAACGATGACTTAGTGCTCACGTTTCCTAAAGGTCATAAGTTGTCTTCTGGCAATTACGTTACAATACATCTGGATAATCGAACAGGTGTTGATGAATATGATGCTGATCTCAGCGTTTATCGTGGATCATATAGAGGCTTGGTTAAGCAGTTATCTGCAAATAAAGTATATGTTACCCCGATTCAATTTGAGCTTTGGTATGGTAATCGAATTGTCTGCAATTATGTCACTGAAACCTATGAGCACCCTGTTGACAGTCGAGCACAGCAAGAGTTACCAATAACACCACTGAAATCGTTACCAATACCTGATTTGCTTGAAGCAGATAACAAAATCGGCGTTCTGGTGACTCAAGCCATGGCGCAACCACACACCACTGTGATGGCTTTTTTGTCATCAGAAGATGACGATATATTTTTTATTACCTTCCCTGAAACATTCAAATCTCAATTACTTAAAAAAAATAATTACTGCCATTTTGCTATCGATTCTCGCGCTGTATTTACCTACACACATGCGATCGAATGGAATTATTCGATCATTGAAGCAGACGCCTATCAGATCCCTGCAGGGCATCCACTGTTTGAGCCGATCCGAGAAGCATTTATTCAGAAAAACCCATGGGAAGTCGGCTTTTTCAGTCATCCGCAAGTAGAGCTTTATCATCTAAAGCCACGAGCAGTCATTTGCCCAACTTAAATTTCAAGCTTTCACTCAATAAAAACGGCTTCCTTAGAAGCCGTTTTGCATCAAAATTAAAAAAGCCTGTGATTATTTTGACAACCCAATTTGTTGCATAAATGCGCCATTATCCCAATACAGGAACTCTTCTGTCATTACGCCTTTTTTATTCCAATGTCCCAAAGTAGCCATCGGAATTCGATATGATTTTCCTGTTGGCTGAATAACTGTACCGTCAGCAAGCACCATTGGTTTAGTAAACGTTCCTTCTAACCAACCATTAACAGCAGTCCATTCACCATCTGCAGTGCCAAAACGCACTGGATGTTCCTGAATTCGGTTATCCGGAGCAAAGGTCCACATGTATTTTAAATCTTCGATATGTTTCTCAATACCTTGTGTCTGGTGACCATCAGGCCAGTGAACAATAACATCTTTAGAATGACTTTTATGCAGATCCTTCCATTGCTGGCCGGTGTATACACGGAAATCCAGATCATCAAAGGTTGCCAGATTTTTTGCTAATTCAGCAGGAATAGCTACTTTTGGTGTGGCCTCACCAACTTTAGTGCCAGGCCATTTATTACTGTCTGCGGCAGAAACACCGGTTGCCACCATCAGGCCAATCACTAATGCGCTTTTTTTAATGTTCATACTGATATTCTTCATCTTTATTTCCTACTGAATATTGATGTGATGTGTATTGATGGACCCGATATTTGCGAATCCATGAGTACATAGTAGAGGAACTAAAAAATTGAAAAATGGCATTATTTGAAACTAACTATTGCAAAAACAACAACAATAAATTCTATCTATAAACAATTAACCATAAAAATAACAATAAAAAAGCCAGCATAAGCTGGCTTGTTAACCGGTCAACACATTACGTTATTCGAACGCTTTACGGATAAATTTGGATGCAACGGCAGCAGCCGTTTGAGTGATTAACCCTCTATTCATCGTGATGAGAGTAGGCAACCTTATACAGATCGATTGATATAGGTATCGATCAACCAAACATGCGCTGCCACCAACTACGTTTTACTTCCGTAGTTGGTACTGGATTCAAACCAGACCATGAAGGAGCTATCGATGTTCCCAAACCAGCGCCATAACCGAGGAAAATATTAAAACCGGCAACAGCTTCAAGATAACGCGCATTTTTCACTGCGCCGGCATCAATAGCTTTGAAACCAAGCTGAGTGACTAAATTGGTCACCGTCTTTTTAGCTGCGGAATCATCGGCAGCCACAAAAACCTGAACCTGTTCACCAGAAGGTAATTGAGCACCGCCGGCCAAAACCTGTGCAAACACAGTGTTAAATGCTTTTACTAACTTGACGCCTGGCACGGCTTTGACAATTTCTTCAGCGGCAGAAGTACTGTGACCAATTGTTAACCCCATATAATCTGCTGTCAGCGGGTTAGTAATATCAATCACTACTTTACCGTTCAAGTTGCCCAACGACTGTAATGCATTGACGGCATCAGCATAACCGGTAGCTAACACAATCACCTCTGACGTTGCGGCTGTCTTGGCATCCACAACAGTGGCACCATGCACTTTCGCAACTTCAGTTGCTTTAGCTTTATCGCGGGCAGTAACAAAAACTGTATGACCGGCGGATGACAACAGCTTTACAAAACCGGACCCATGTTACCTGAACCAATAACGGAAATTTTCATAATTACACTCCTAGATTTGTCTTTATTAGTATCAATAACGAATTTATGTTTATATTAATCGTACTGATTAAAAGAAAAACCGCGTGTTCAATAACTAACTGTTACGATTTGCGTAATAATGGAGCAACTCAATGATTGATATGATGAAAGCAATGCAGGCTTTTGTTGCGGTTATTGATAAAGGGAATTTTGTCTCTGCAGCAGAAATGCTGAACACATCTACTGCCGCCATTTCTCGTCAAATCAGCGGTCTTGAGTCTCATCTAGGTGCTCGTTTAATGCACCGCACAACACGCCGCCTCTCGCTGACAGATGCAGGCCAAGAGTTTTATTCCAGATCACAAACAATTTTGAATGATGTGGCCGAAGCAGAAGCAGTTGTTGGGGAACAAGTGCTGCAACCCAAAGGCACATTACGAATTAGTGCTCCGCTATCATACGGTATTCATCGACTTGGACCGCTGCTGACAGGGTTTCGAAAACGCTATCCCGAATTACAACTGGATATTGATTTATCCGATCGGGTTGTCGACCTTGCAAATGAAGGCATTGATGTCGCGCTGCGGATCTCGCGATCACTCACCTCACAACTAATTGCCAGAAAGTTGCACGATATTCCAATGGTTGTCTGTGCATCGCCAACTTATTTGAAACAGCATGCCCCCCCCAAAACACCGGATGATCTCACTCAGCATGAGATATTGAATTACTCTTATCTTTCTACCGGTGATAACTGGTCATTCACACATAAAAATGGTGATGAGATGAATATTCGCGTGCATCCTCAAGTGCATGCAACGAATGGCGATATATTGAAAATGCTCGCATTAACCAATGGTGGCATTATCTGCCAGCCAAACTTTATTCTGGAAAAAGAGCTGGAAAATGGATCATTAGTCCACTTGCTTAAAGAGTGGTCTATGGATCCATTCTCGCTTTATGCCATTTATCTGAGTCGTAAACATCTCTCAGCGAAAGTACGAGCATTTATCGATTACATGGTGGAGTTTTCTAACTAATTGACAGCTCAACATCATCATTGACAACAATTAACTCCACCTCATTCGCTTCAATTAATTTTAAAATATTAGCCGGTGGGGTTTTATCAGTTATCACATAGTCAATATCCGACCACTGACAAGATTGATACATCAATTGTGTGTTAAATTTTGAGAATGTTGATATACATATAACCTGTTTCGATTGTTGTGCCATTGCCATTTTAAGCAAGGCATCAACCTCAGTGTCGGTAGTGATACCGGCCTCTGATAATGCACTGACGCCAATAAACGTTTTATCCGCCTGATAACGTTTGATCTGCTCTATCGTTATGTTGCCTAAAATCGTATGGGAAAATTCATCGAACATACCACCGAGAACGTAACGCTTAATATTCTCTTTCCCACTGATTTCATTCAAAACTTCGAGAGAATTAGTAATAATGTTTGTTGGTATTTGTAGATGATGTGCCAATGCTGATGTCGTGGTGCCCGCATCAAGGAATATGATGTCATTTTCATTAATGAGCGATAACGCTCGACGAGCCAATAACTCTTTAACTGAATTAAATTCACTTCTCTCTTTATACGACAAGCTTACTCGCTTCTCAGACAGTATTGCACCACCACGAATTCTGAGGATGTTGGGTAGTTTCGTTAACTTGACCAGATCTCTTCGTGCTGAATCATACGAAATTTGATATTGCTGACAGATATAGTCCAGTGTCACCTTGCCTTGGCTTTTTACCAACGCCTCCAATTCTATTAAACGTTCATCCTGCGTCATCGATTTATCCTACACACGTCATATGCATATAAAGAATTTCCATTAGCTTACCTTACATTAGCTTATTTTCGTATCTCACCGTAAGTCCTGATACACATATCCAGTCTAATCTCTCACTCATTGAGTCCCAGTAAGCGTTTCGCGTAAAACCAAACGCCGCAACATGCATACAAACTTAAAGTGAATCACATTTTAGTAAAACTCACTTACATAAACTTGACAAAAAACAATTCAAGCCGGATATTCACTTACGTGATTTTAAGTCAACTTAAGGATCTTAATTATGCGTCTCGGTGTTGTGGGTGCGGGAAATATCGTCAAATGGTGCCTAGAGGCACTGACAATGACAAAGAAAGCAAACTGTGAAGCAATCTGCGTGCTTGAAAGTGACTTAGACCTCGCTAAAAGTTATCAAAACAAATTCGGTATCAAAAAAATTTACACTAACTTTGAACTTTTTCTGTTAGATCCTGATATCGATTTTGTCTATCTAGGAATTCCTAATAAATTGCATTTCGCCTTCGCTTTAAAAGCACTTCAGGCCAACAAAAATGTGATTAGCGAAAAACCTTTTACATCTGACTACAACGAAGCATTAGAACTAGCTCACTTAGCTAAAAAAAATAACTGTTTCCTTTTCGAAGCTATTACCACTATCTATGCACCAAATATTCTGTTAATAAAAGAAAAGTTATCTGAAATTGGTGAAATAAAGATCGTTCAAAGTAACTATTCGCAGTTTTCCAGCCGATATAATCAATATTTAGAAGGTGTAGTACACCCCGCATTCGACCCTAAAATGTCAGGTGGTTCTCTATATGATATTAACATATACAATATTCATCTCTCTTGCTTGTTATTTGGGATGCCTGATTATGTCGAATATTACTGCAATAAAGGCTTTAACGGGATCGATACCTCTGGTGTTGTTATTTTAAAATATCCTAATTTTATCTCTGTCTGCACTGGCGCTAAAGACTCAGCAAGCCCTAGCCAGACAGTTATTCAGGGTGTTGATGGGCATATTAAGCTCACTAGTTCACCAAATATTGCCAGCGCCATTGAATTGGTTGTTGATGACAACAAAACACTTTTTAATGAAAACGAATTTAATAATCACATGGTTTATGAAATAAATGCTTTCAGTGATATGTATTTAAATAAAGATTATGAGCAGTGCTACAAGAAACTAGATCATACCTTATCGGTTATGAAAATACTGACTGAAGCCAGAAAAAAAGCAGGAATTGAGTTCAATTAATTAGAGTTGAGGAAATTAAAATGCGCAATGAAAAACTACTGACCATTGGTTATATCGGCAACGGTAAAAGTGCAAATCGTTACCACTTGCCTTTTGTGCTACAAAGAAAAGATAAAATAAAAGTAAAAACAATATTTTCACCAGGCCATGCAGATAATGTTTGGGCTGAGTTAGACGGTGTAACGTATACAGAAGACCTTGATCAATTGTTAAACGACGATGAGATCGATTTAATTGTCATCTGTACACCTGCATCAACACACTATGCACTTGCTTTAAAAGTGCTCAATGCAGGTAAACATTGCTTAGTAGAGAAACCCTTTACACAAACGAGTGCAGAAGCTAAATCGCTTTTTGAATTAGCTAAAAGTAAAAATTTGATCTTACAATGCTACCAAAATCGCCGCTTTGACAGCGATTTCCTAACTGTTCAGAAAGTCATTGAATCTGGCAAGCTCGGTGATGTGCTTGAACTAGAAATGCATTACGACTACTACCGCCCTTATATTCCTGAAAATTGCCATGAGTATAAACAAGCAGACACTTATTTATATGGGCATGGTTGTCATACTATCGATCAAGTTATCTCCTATTTCGGAAAACCAGACACGATTCATTATGATGTAAGACAACTACTAGGTCAAAATAGAATGAATGACTACTTTGATCTCGATTTTTATTACGAAAAATTAAAAGTATCTGTCAAATCAAGCTTCTTTCGAGTTAAAGAGCGCCCTAGCTTTATTGTTTATGGTAAAAAAGGAATGTTCATTAAAGAGAAAAAAGATAGACAGGAAGAACATTTAAAATACTTCTATTTACCTAACAACCCTGATTTCGGTATCGACTCTATAAATGACTATGGAATTATTGCCTATTATGATGAAAGTAACGCCTATCACGAAGAGAAAGTAGTATCAGAAAGAGGCGACTATGGGCGAGTGTATGATGCTCTATATGACAGCGTAATATTAGGTAGGGATAAATTAATTCCTGATGAACAAACAATTTTGCAAATTTCAATCTTGGAAAAAGGCACTGAACATCTAAATTAACCTCTTTATGCGGCATTTATAATCAACATTAAATGCCGCCGCATATGTGATGCAATATGGATGAGATGCAATTAAATAATAACTGCTGCTGTATCAGCCATGATGCTATAAAAATTTATTAAGGAGCTTTTATTATGTCGAATGCATTTTTTGATTTTATAGAAAATAGAATCACCCCTATTGCAGCAGTGGCTGGTACGCAGCGTCATATCATGGCAGTTCGTGATGGATTTATTGGTGCCATGCCATTCATGATCGTCGGCTCATTTTTGCTTGTGTTTGCCTTTCCACCATTTTCAGCTGACACGACTTTTGCCTTTGGACAATGGTGGCTTTCAATATCAAAAGCATACTTCAATGAAATTATGACGCCATTTAGTATGACAATGGGCATCATGGCAACCTATATCAGCGCCGGTATCGCTTACAACCTTGCACAAAGCTATAAACTTGATGCCTTTCCCTGTGCCATGTTGGCATTAATGACTTTCTTATTGATTGCCGCACCGATGAAAGATGGCTCACTTCCAGCCAGTTTCATGGGAAGCACCGGTATTTTTACCGCAATTTTAGTGAGCATCTATGTCACTGAATTAATGCGATTTCTGAAAATACGCAATATCGGCATTAAATTACCTGAACAAGTTCCAGAAAAAATCCGCCAATCTTTCAATTTGCTGATCCCTGCTCTTTTGGTTATTTGTACTATTTATCCTTTAAATCTCTTTCTGCAACACCAATTCGGCATGCTGCTGCCTGATCTGATCATGGCAATTTTCAAACCACTGATTTCTGCATCAGATTCATTACCAGCAGTGTTACTTGCTGTGTTTGTGTGCCAAATTTTATGGTTCGCAGGCATCAATGGCGGTGCGATTGTCGGGGGAATTCTCGTTCCTTTCTACATGATAAACCTCGGTTTAAACCAACAAGCATTGGCTGCCGGTCAAGAGCTGCCACATATTTTTGCTGAAGCATTTTGGGCATTCTTTATTAATTTAGGCGGATCAGGTGCAACACTGGCTCTTGCGATTCTCTATTTACGTAGTAAATCAGCTCACTTAAAGTCAATTGGTAAGATTGCTATTGTCCCTTCTTGTTTTAATATCAACGAGCCAGTTATTTTTGGTAGTCCTATTGTCATGAATCCTGTGTTGTTTTTCCCCTTTGTTCTTGCACCTGTAGCAAATGCCATCATTGCATGGTTCGCAACGACATCAGGTCTGATCGGCAAAGTGATTTCACTGGTTCCATGGACATCACCAGCCCCCATTGGTGCAGCATGGGGTTCAGGCTGGATGTTAAGTAATGGTTTGCTGGTATTGATTCTTATCGTTATAGACATGCTGATCTATTTGCCATTTTTTAAAGTGTACGAAAAACAGTTATTAGATCAGGAAGAAAATGTACCATCTGAATTAACAGCTGAAACAGCCTGATAGTCAGTTTATAGACACTGACACAGCTTATAAACATACCGGTGATAATGCCGGTATGTTTTTATGCAACACGAAGATGATAAATACGAGTGAGAGGTTATTTTATGATAGTCACTTTAAGATTAGCAAAATAGCCCCCAACACCGGGTCCGCACCACAGACCAAAGCCTTTCGTCGTTCTTGGAATAAGTTCATGCACGACCAAACTTGGCTCATGAGCGCCTTCAATAAACGCTTTAATTTCCGATTTGCGCACTTCGATTTTGGCATGAAACCATGAGTCGCCATCCGGTGCTGGCACCACCGCTTTCTCGAATTGATCGGTTTTGTCACGGCGTAACTCAAACCAAGGATATTCCGGGTGGGAAACATATTGAACCGCATGGATTTTTCTTACCGGGTCTTCAGCTCGAAAATTGAACGGTCGATAATAAACAGCATCATGGGTTTTATCATTGGTTGCGTGAAATGCAATGCCAAGAAAATTACTTTGCTGTGGTTCACTTTGGCCTAGCGCATCAAATTCAATAATTGCTTCTTCAAACTCTATCGAATCAAACAGCAATACCCACTTATCTTCAACATCAAATTCTGTCTTGGTTGGTGAAACTTTCAATGCAGATCGGCCTTTGACATCATCGCACCAAGCTATCGCTAGGCTATCGTTTGCAATGATACCTTCACCAGCAGCAGCGGCTTGCAAATCAACATGAATAGCTTGATTGTTCACGGCTTTTTCTCCTCTAAAAACACATTGTTTTATCACACCCTTTATCTAGTTTGATCTTCTCGTCGAATCGGCGATAAATAAATGCTGAATACGACGCAACAGTGACAACAAATTATTTCTAATAAAGTGAGATCTGGGGCACAGCATGATTTTCAGTAAGAATGAGTCGTTTGAGCATCTTGCGAACACTGGTAGATAAAAAGTAAACATTGTGTTCACTTTCAAACTGTTTATAAACTAAATGTATCCCTCTAGCATATCTCTCGCTTAATGCCTATTTGTAAATACTTATTGAGGAATAATCATGCCAGTTGTAAATATCCAGATGTTCGAAGGCCGTTCAGACGAAGCTAAACAAGGTATCGCTAAAGATGTTACTGATTCAATCGTTAAGCATACCGGTGTAGATCCTAAGTATATCTATGTTATTTTTGATGATGTAGCACTGAATAACTGGGCCATTTCTGGCGAAGTTTATTCAGAAACATTGAAAAAAGGTAGCTAACCTAAAATGATGGCGTAGTCTTACGCCATCATTTCTAATAAGAAGGGAATATCATGTCAACTGAGTTTATTTGTCTCGCTACATTTACTGCAAAAGAAAATCAATCTGAAAAACTGAAAGAAATTCTGACATCATTAGTTACTGAAACCCGCAAAGAGCCAGGTTGTGTTAAATACACATTAAACCAAGGCACAGAAAATAAAAACTTCTTCTCTGTCATTGAATATTATAAAGATGAAGCTGCATTTAATTATCATAGCAACCAACCTTATCTTCTTCACTTAAAGGAAGTGTTGCCAGAATTGGTTGATGCTGCAGCAATTAACACTTATACCGAAATTGCTTAAGCTATGAGGGTGAGAGATCACCCTTCCATCTATCAACTTAATAAAAATTATTATCAATTAATTGTCAAACGACAGTAAAATCATTGTCAACCTAAACGCTCACCTCATACGTTCCACAATAAACAAAACTAAAACTCTTTTATTTTCATGTAATTAATGAAATTGCATAACATGCATTTTACTTACCCTTTAGGACAGGACTTCAGTTTCAAGGAAATAGCAGAATATACGTCAACACCTTAACATCCTTATGGGTTTATTAATTTAAATAAGGCTTTTGTAAGTATGTTAAATCACCTGTTCAGCCCATACACGCTCAAAGGAAAAACAGTTAAAAACAGAATTTTAGTTCCTGCAATGGTGACTAACTTTTGTACTTCGGAAGGAAAAGCAACCGAACAATATATTGCTTATCATGAAGCAAAAGCACGTGGTGGTTTTGGTCTTATCATTACAGAAAACTATGCGATTGATCCACTTGGCCGTGGTTTTAAAAATGTAGCTGGTTTATGGAATGACGATCAAATAGCAAGCCACACCAAACTTGTAGAACGAGTTCATCAATATGGCACCACTATTTTAGCTCAGATTTATCATTGCGGTCGTCAAACAAACCGTGGTGCTATTGGTGATATTCCTGTTGCACCAACCGCCATTCCATGCCCTTTTGGCACAGACATTCCACGAGAATTATCAATTCAAGAAATTAAAGAATTAGTAGAAAAATATGGTGATGCAGCGCTACGAGCTAAAAAGTGTGGCTTTGATGGCATAGAAATTCATGGTGGCCACGGCTACCTGATCACTCAGTTCCTATCACCATTCAGCAATAAACGTGTTGATGAATATGGCGGAAACTTCACTAACCGCATGCGTTTTGCATTAGAAATCATTCATAACATCCGCGCTAAATGTGGTGATGACTTCATCATCGGGATGCGAATCTCTGTTGATGAAATGGTTGAAGGCGGCCTGACAATGGCAGACTCTAAAGCTTTGGTTCCATTCTTAGAGCAAGCTGGTGTTGATTTATTGAATATTTCAGTTGGTAACTACTTGGCTATCGATTTGAATGTGGCTTCAGCCTACACAACGCATGGCTGGTTTGCTGATCGTGCAGCTGAAATCAAAAAAGTTTGCTCCATCCCAGTTATTGCAGTATCTCGTATTAATGATCCAATCCTTGCTGATAGCATCATTCGTGAAGGCAAAGCAGATTTTACTGCGATGGGCCGTGCGTCATTGGCTGACCCTGAAATGCCAAATAAAGCGTTAAATGGCAAATATGATGAAATTCGTCACTGTATCGCCTGTAACCATGGCTGTATCGGCACACTGTTTGAAGATGGTCCTATCCGCTGCGTATTAAACCCGTCACTGGGTAAAGAATTCATTCCCGCAGTTCCTAAAACCACATCGCCGAAGAAAGTCACTGTTATTGGCGCTGGTCCTGCAGGTATGGAGGCTGCCATCAGTGCTAAAAATGCAGGTCATGATGTCACTGTATTCGAAAAAGAAAAACGCGCAGGTGGCCAATTCTACATTGCTGCTATTCCTCCATGTAAAGGCGAGATTTCTGATTTCGTAAGATGGCAAGTACATCAGGCTAAACAACTAGGCATTCAGATCCACTATGAAACAGAAGCAACAGTGGAAAGTGTCCGCAAAACTGAGCCTGACACTGTTATCATTGCAACAGGTGCTGTGCAGGTTAAACCACCGATTAAGGGCGTTGATTTACCCCATGTGGTTTTCGCAAATGATGTGCTGGATGGCAAAGTATTCCCAGGTGCAAATTGTGTCATCATTGGTGGTGGTCAAGTGGGTGCTGAAACTGCACATCATCTTGCGCAGCAATTGAGAAATGTCACTGTGCTTGAAATGGGTGATTCCATTGCCAAAGAAGAAGCCATTGCTAACCGTTGGCAATTATTGAAATCGCTGGAGGAACGCAAAGTAAACCTGATGACCTCGGTGAAAGTCGTTGAGATCAAAGAAAATGCAGTCATTATTGATGGCGCAAATATTTCTTCTGTACCAGCAGATATGGTCATTCTAGCTACCGGCTCTAAGTCACTCAATAACTTGGGTGATGAATTGATTAGTAGCGGAATTGATGTTCAGGTCATTGGTGATGCCAAACAAGTTCGTAATGTTCTATCTGCAACACACGAAGGTTATGCCGTTGGCCTATTAGTTTAACGAATAGATAAATAAAACCCGGAATTACTTCCGGGTTTTTGCTACACACGCTTTATCGTTGAACAAGTGCTAAACGCACAGGAGTAGAACCAGCATTCCAACTGTTATGACCTTTTCCACGAGTGTCTGTTGTCAAGATACAGCTGCCGGGACGCAACATGAATTCTGTGCCATCCTCGGCTTGATATCCCATCTCACCGGCTAAACAAATAACCCATTGTTCACAGGGACTAGGGTGCCATCCACCTTGCCAACCGACTGGAAGCTCAACCATAACTATTGCTTGTGTGCCACTCGTATCAGAAACGATCATAGGGGGTGCTGGTGGTGCAAACTCGATATCAGTCAACTCAATCGAATATTGAGGATTGACATGAGAAATACCATCTTCATCGACAAATAAATGTAATAGTGACCAGGTATGCACAACGACCTCACTATTTATAACGATTAGTAATGTGAATGATCTGAGAAGCGAGAAATAATTTCAACTTGCAGGAAATGGCCTGTTGTATCGTGAGGGCGCCGATATGAATAAAACATCTCGGCAAAAAAACAACAGGCCTAACTGTTTGGCAATACTTGGAGTATTAATCCATTGATGCGCCACCATCGACGTTCAACGCTTGACCGGTGATATGATTTGCATAAGGGGAACACAGGAACATGACTGTGTATGCAATATCTTCTGCTTTTTGATCACCACGCGCTAATGGAATAAAGGTTTTCAGGCTCTCTTTCCATGAAGCTTCTCTATCAGCGCCACCATCTTCGTAGGCATCCAGAATAGATTCCCACATGGCAGAACGAATAATGCCAGGGCAAACAGAGTTCACATTGATATTGTGATCCGCACCCGCAAATGCTGCCGCTTGAGTTAAATAAATAACACCCGCTTTAGTCATACCATAATGACCAAAGCCTGCTTTCAGCGCGCGACGACCGGCAAATGAAGAGGTATTGACGATCTTACCCTGATTGTATTTTTTCATACGCTTGATAGCTGCTTGGCAACCATTATTTGCACCAATCAGGTTTACATTGATTAATTTATTAATTTCTTCTGGTGTGGTGTCGAGGAAGGAACCCAGAGTCACAATGCCTGCATTGTTTACAACGATATCTAAACGGCCTGTTTCACTTTCTGCTTTTTCTAAAACAGCATCCACTTGTTCGTAGTTACTGACATCAACAGCAACAGCCTCCGCTTTATAACCTAAAGCAATAAGGTCTTTCTTTACACCTTCGCAATTATCCAAAATCAGATCGGCGATATAAACAGTCGCACCTGCTTTTGCCAGCTCTAACGCGATGGATTGTCCAATACCACGTCCTGCGCCAAAAACAACGGCAGTTTGGCTTGTTAAATCAATATTCATAGACATTCTATTACTCCTGTTGCTATATGTTTTGATATTATTTATGTGATTTTATTTATAATCATGAGGATATGAAAAATAGACTTGATTTGATATCTCAATAAACTCCACTCTGAATGGAGTTTATTTCTACAATAAATATTTGTAACTTTGTTTTATGTCGCTGTATATGAAATGATATTTCGTTATAATCTCGATAATTTTCGTTTAGGCGCAACTTATGGCTGGCTTTCTGACAACAGATATGCTGAAAGGTGTTGTTCATTTTGTAACAACAGCCCAATCAGAAACATTCACACAAGCAGCAGAACAACTCGGGATATCTAAATCAGCCGTAGGTAAAAGCATATCTCAACTGGAACAGCGGTTAGGTACAAAACTCTTTCATCGAACCACCCGAAAACTCAGCTTAACAACCGCCGGCGAAGCCTATTACGAAGGCTGTTTAGTCGCATTAAATACCCTGAATGCAGCAGAATCGACCCTGATGCAGAAGCATCTGTATCCCAGTGGTAACGTAAAAATTGACATGCCAGCCGCATTTGGTCGATCGGTGATGATGTCCATTTTATTGGACATTGAAGAGCGGTTTCCCGATCTGAAATTAACACTGACATTTAATGATAAGATTATCGACCCTATCGAAGAAGGAATAGATCTTTGTATTCGATTTGGCCGCCCACAAGATTCAACAGAGCTTGTAGCCAAGAAATTAGGCTATCAACAACTCGTAATTTGCGCATCGCCTGACTATTTGACCCGTTTTGGAATGCCAATGCATCTGGATGATCTAAAAAAACATCGCTGTATTTTAGGCTATCGCAAAGGAAGCCCGCTTAGTTGGCAAGTTCGCGATCATGAAGGCCAAACCATACGGATCACGCCTGCGATTACCCATCAGATCAGTGATGGTGACGCGATAATTCAAGCTTGTCTGGCTGGCGCAGGCATCACTCAATTTCCCCGATCGTTAATTCAAGAACATATTTCTTGCGGAAAATTGAAAATTATTCTTGAAGCCTTTAACCCAGCGCCTGTTGAATTAAATGTTATCTGGCCAAAGACCCGCAATTTGTTACCGAATGTCCGTTATATCGTTGATGAACTGGTAAATCGGGCAGAACAAGGCGCTTTCGACTAATAATAACTTTGTCGTTTGTATTACTCACCTCTTTACTACATACCTGCTATTTTGCTTTATTTTCACTAATCGTTGACAATGACACATCCATAAAATACGATTTAACAAATCGCGCCCTGTGATTTGTTAAATCGTATTTTATTTTAACTCATTTTTAACACAAACCTTGAACAGATATAAGAGCAGATATTTCAAATAGGACATTATTCATGCATTTCTCAAGCTCAATTAATCGCCCACCCTATGAAGCACAATCAGGTTATTTACAAGTCACCTCCGGCTGTAGCACTCATAATGAATGTTCTTTTTGTATTTTTTATCGGGAAAGTAGATTTAAGGAGTCACCACTTGAAGAAATTGAAGCTGATATAAAAGAGATCAAACAACAAGGCAGACCATATAAGCGAATTTTTTTACAAGGTGCAGATCCTTTTGTATTGCCTTACGATAAATTAATGACCATTGCTGAATTAATTCACAAATATCTTCCATCTGTGGAATCAATTGGTGGATATGCAAGAATTAATAATATTGAAGATAAAAGTATCTCTCAGTTGAAAGCGCTGAGTGATATCGGCTATAGCAATCCTTATTTTGGAATTGAATCTGGTGATAATGTCATTTTAGAGCGCACCAATAAAGGCTATACGTCAGATCTGATTATTGAGCAATGCGCTAAAATGGATGCAGCCGGTTTTAAATATATTGCAAATTTCTTAAATGGATTAGGTGGACATGAATATGGTCTGAAAAATGCTCAGGACTCCGCTAATGTATTGAATCAAGCTAATCCAACCATGGTATATGTATCATCATTAACTCTCATGCCTGGTTCCCGTATGTATAGACAGGCACAAAATGGCCGATTTATAGAAGCAACAGAGCTCGAAAAACTGCAAGAAATGATGGAGTTTATTCGTTGCCTGACGACACCAACATATTTCAAGGCTGAACATGTATCCATTGCTGTTCCACTGGCGGGATATATACCAGAAGATAAAGATAAAATGATCGCCACATTACAAAATGTAATCGATCATACTTCTGAGGTTAGCTTACGTCGCTTCCGTGAAAGCATCATCAGTTTGTAATTTTTTCTTCAATTTAATCATTGATTTAATATAAGGGTAATAAAATGCAATTTGAAGGTGCCGTATACAGACCGCCGATTGAGGCCAATACATTTTTGCTACAGGTAGCTGTAGGTTGTTCACATAATAAATGCAGTTTCTGCAATATGTATAAAGATGAACAATTCAGACGAATTAAATTAGATACGATAGAAGAAAACTTAATAGAGGCAAAAAGATTTTACCATAAGTTAGAACGGGTTTTTCTTGTTGGAGGTGATGCATTTGCCTTATCTGCAACCAAATTAAAAGAGGTTGCTGGATTAATCTCTCGCTATTTTCCTGAATGCAAAACAATTACCATGTATGCAGCAGTTAATAATATTGTAAATAAAACCGATGAAGACCTTTTATCATTAAGAGAAGTCGGCATCAATGATCTTTATGTCGGATTAGAAACAGGGTCTGACTATGCCCTGAACTATGTAAATAAAGGCCATACAACTCAACAGGCGCGAGAACAATTAAAGCGTCTGAATAAGGCGAATATCAGACACAACGCACTTCTTATCACTGGTCTTGCCGGCCAAGGGCGAGGCGTTGAAAGCGCTTTAGCTACGGCATCGCTGCTGAATGAAACTGAACCACAGATAATTATAAGCACAACATTGGGTATTTTTGAGAACACAAAATTAAAGACTGAAGTGGAAGATGGGTTGTTTGTAGAAGCAACTGAATCAGAGAACTTAGAAGAACAATTAACGTTGATTAAAAATTTAGATTTACCATCAACATATTACTGGGGTCACCATCCACTAAACTCCACACCAATTGCAGGTGTATTGGGTGAAGAACAAGCACAGATGGTAGATATTTTATCTAAAAAAATATCCACCATCAATGACAGTGAATTTAAGAATTCGTTCAGACGCTCAACATTATAATTAATAGCAAAGATATGAGGCTATATAGCTCATATCTTTGCTCTGTGAAATCTAACGAGGCATGCGTTTATTTGTATAATAAAAAGCAATATCCGAGAAATGCAAACAACAATGTCTATATGGTAAAATCAACATACCCCAACTTACAAAGACCTATTGTGGACCAGATAAAAATATTCAAAGCTCTCAGCAATCAAACTCGCTTGAGCATACTCTTATGGTTAACTGACGTCGAAAAAAATTTTGAGCAGCAGCTGCATGCACATCTTTTGAAAGATTTTGACAATGGCGTTTGTCTTGGAAGCATTCAAAAACGCGCAGAGCTATCACAATCGACTATATCCAACTACATGATGACATTAGAAGATGCAGGGCTAGTTGAGTCGCAAAAAATTGATAAATATACCTATTTTCGTCTTAATAAAAATACGGTAGCAGCGATTGCTCAGTGGTTAAATCAGTCATTTATCTAACTTGCTCATACCCGTTAGATAATTTCCAATTATAAAAAAGCTAATGTCTTACTAGGTAAGACATTAGCGACTCATAGCAACGACCAATGCTATTACTTATAACGCTCTAACCAATGCGCGTAAGGTGTTGGCAAAACCCAAGACGGATGGTCAATTTTTAGGGTTCGAGCTATTTCATATGTGTAATGCGGGTTAGCTAAATAGGCTCTGCCAATCATAGCCAGATCCATGCACCCCTCTTCAACCACGCGGTTAGCTAATTCAGGATCACCCAACCCCCACGCTGAGGCTATGGCCACTGAGGTTTCAGCTTTCATTCGCTTCGCAATATCAGCTAAGAAGCCCGCGCCCCAAGGAACACTGGTTCCCGGAATGGTAAATCCGACGCTGACGTTCAATAGATCGAGACCTTTCTCTTTGAGAATATTGGTCAGCGCGATCGATTCATTCAGTGTCTCTTCATCACGGTCATCATACTCCAGAACACCAAATCGAATTGTTAAAGGAAATTCTTTTGGCCAGACAGATCGCACCGCCTCCACCGTTTCAATGATGAAACGAGTTCGGCCTGCAAAATCGCCACCATAGGAATCTGTGCGGTGATTGGAGTGAATAGAGAAAAAAGATTGTGCTAAATAGCCGTGTGCAAAATGCAATTCCAACCATTCGAAACCGGCATCACGGGCTCTTTGGGCTGCCATTTTAAAATCATTCTGAACGCGCAGAATATCTTCCTGTGACATCTCTTTTGGCACTCGCGCAAGGTGTGCACCAAATGGGATTGATGACGGCGCGATTGTCTGCCATGCACGTTCATTATCTTCAGAAATATGATCATCGCCATTCCACGGCTCATTGGCGTTGGCCTTTCGACCTGCATGCCCCAGCTGGATACCAGGAACTGCACCGCCCGCTTTTATGGCTGACGCCACTTTTGCCATTTGAGCCGCTTGAGAGTCATTCCATATGCCAAGGCATGACGGGGAGATACGCCCTTCTGGTGATACGGCTGTTGCTTCCACAATTACCAGCCCCGCACCACCCCGGCCTAGGCTGCCATAATGGTTAACATGAAACTCATCAGCTAAACCATCTTCTGCACTGTAGGTGCACATTGGCGGTACAACCACTCGATTTTTGAGTGTTAATGAATTGATAGAAAATGGCTGGAACAGAGCTACATTAGTCTCATCCATTTTATTTTTTTGATGTTTACCCGTATTTTCAAAAGGGGTGAATTTAGCCGACATAGTGAAACTCCAACAAATCAAAATGCATAAATGATTATCGGAGCCTAATTTATGTGTTTGAAATATATAGGTAAATACTGCATTTTCAGATTGATTATCTCATTTTTTATGATAATTCATATTTTACCAATAGCGCTCGCGATCTCATCGAACACATACCTGACACGCTTCGAGACAGGTCCCGACTGTGGTCGGTATAGATACACATCAAGCGCATCGTTTTTATCACCATTATCGATAGCCACCATTTTGCCCGCTTGAATAAACTCTGCTGCGGTAAGTGCTGGAATTTGGCTAACTCCGACCCCCTGACAAACCGCATCGCAGATGACGTTCTGATCGTTTGATATTAATCGGATATTATTAAAAAGTTGTCGATTAAAGCGCTTTCCAATCCATGGCTTATAACCCCCACCAAAGGCATCTTTCATTAATACAACAGGAATATTATCAAAATCTACCGTATCAGCTGTGAGCTTTAATTCATCAGCAAGCGATGGCGAAGCAACAACTAAAAAATCAACCGAGGTTAGTTTGCGGGTGACATAACCATTATTTTCTATTTCACCAACCCTAATGCCAATATCTATCTCACTTTGCACAAAATTTTCAATCTGATCGTTTAATGTGAGCTCAATAACTAATTTATTATTATTTTTTAAAATATCAGAAATTACATCTTTAATATTGTGACGACCAATAAATATAGGCGATGATATTTTCACAACCCCGACCAAGTCATCACTCTCATTTTCATATGAAGATAAAGAGAACAACTTGTCAACATCACCAACTATTTGCTTCGATGTGGATAATATATTTCGTCCATAATCAGTAATTTTGATCATGCGTGTGGTTCGATAAAACAGGTGCTCACCAAGTTGTGATTCGAGCTCTTTTATGGCTCGGGAAACAGCCTGAGGGGTAGAGTCGATTTTTGCTGCGGCATCCTTAAATGAAGAAGACTCAGCAGCAGCAATAAATGTTCTTAATAATTCAATTTGTGACAACATACGGTAATGCTCTTACTAAAAAAGAACCGCCCTTTCGGGCGGTGTTTTTATTTTTTCTGAAGTTGGAGATGCTTATTAACAAATTTCACATCATCTGCTTTATACATCGTGGTCATCGCTGGTTTAGCATCGATACGGAACTCTTGCGGCTGTGATGCATCATACTTACTCCACTGAATGCCTTCCGGCAGTGCCGAACCAGTATTCGGATTACCGGTTTTAATGAAATTAACCCATGTTGTTTTCATCACATTGGCCACTGATTTTGCATCAGGATCTTTATTTACCGCATCCATAAAATTATGGAAGACATATTTAATCTCTGAACCATGGATCGCCCCCAATCCCGTCGCCTTAATCATTGGGTCAACGAAACCAAAGTGATACATGTAAACATCGTTGCTTTTCGATAATGAGTCAGCGTAGGTGTATAATCCACTGCGTAATAAACTGAGTGTCACTACATTATTCATTTGACTCAACACATTCTCTTTAGTCGCAGGGAAACGTGCTAATACTTTCGCGGCTTTAGCACCATAGATACTGTTCACCAACGATTTATAATCATCAACCGTAGTTGTTGGCGGAATAAACAAACTCCCCTCGTCAGTATTGAAACCGGCAAGCAATTTAACCTGATTGATATTCCCTTCTTTGATGGCCTTTACAGGGTTAGATTGATATACATATCCATCAGGTACAGGCCAAAAACCACCCACTTGAGGCATTCTTAATTGAGGGTATTGCAATTGAGTGCCGACAATTTTATCAACCGCCACGTTCTGCAGCTCAGCCAACCCTTTTTCATTATCTTTCAGATTAAATTTAGCAAAGTATTTTACTGATTCGGCTTGTGCTTGCTTCAGTGACAATGCGGTTGCGGGTGCAACAGCCGTCATCATTGGCAATGCACCGCTTTCCATAATGGCTTGGTTGAATAAGCCTTTTGCTTGTGGTGAGCTGATCAATGTGCTCACAGCGAATGAACCTGCTGATTCTCCGCCGATGGTTACACGAGACGGATCTCCGCCAAGCGATTCGATATTATTTTGCACCCATTTCAGGGCTTCGATCATATCGAGCATACCCCAGTTACCGGTAGTACCATATTTCTGCTGTGCAGCTTTAGATGGTAAGAACCCCAACGTACCTAAACGGTAGTTCAATGTGACGACGACAACGCCAGACTTGGCCAGCTCAGTGCCTTCATACAATGGCTGAGAGCCCGCTCCCATGCTGAAACCACCACCATGAAGAAACACATATACCGGTAATTTTTCTTGTGCTTTTTTAGCTGGTGTCCATACGTTCAAAAACAGACAGTCTTCAGAGAAATCGCCCTGCCCAGGCTGTACACACATATGGCCGAAATTTGTTGCATCTTTCACCCCTTGCCATGCAGGCGTCGCTACTGGCGGAGCAAAGCGCTTTTCACCTACTGGTGCTTGCGCGTAAGGAATGCCACGGAAAATGCGAATATCGTTATATTCAACCCCTTTCAGTTGACCTAATTTTGTTTCTACCTGTGTTGCTTTTTCACCTTCCCACTTATTGGCATGGACAGGCGCAATGAATTCCCCGAGCCATTTCTGTAGGTCACTCACTTTTTCATCTTGTGCTACGCCATTAACAGACCACAAAGTGGTAGCACAAAAAAGCGCCAGAAGAGATTTATTCAACATAAACACACCTTTATTAATCGACTGATTTGTATGGTTTTTTTATGATATTTGCCATTTAATACGACCAAGAATACTGGATAACCAATGTAGGGATAAAGTGGGAATACATTACAACTCTAGAAACAGAATGTTTCATATACTCTCAGCCTACATCATCAACAATACACCATCGGAACATTGTGGAAGCAGATCTAGGAAAAAACCGGTAGCTCTCATGCATACATTGCATAAACGTGCTCACGCCGGATTCACGCTTTTGCTTGCGTGATGAGCACATAACGCGGTAATGGTAAACGGAGTAATCTTGCCTGTCTGACTATTGAGTGCACCGGCAATATAGTGTTTTTCTCTAGTGTAGGAATGAGTTTTTGTTGGTCACGCCGCATCCAATCCGCATCAATTTTAGGGTTCAGGTCGATATATGCTTTAGCAAATAACAGCCTACCTTCCGAATTTCAGGCACAAAAAAACCAGCTTGCGCTGGTTTATTGTTTCATCGAAAGAATGGTGCGGAAGGAGAGACTCGAACTCTCACACCTTGCGGTGCCAGAACCTAAATCTGGTGCGTCTACCAATTTCGCCACTTCCGCGCTGTATTCTTTAAATGGGGTGGCTAATGGGGCTCGAACCCA
>Ga0183099_1000167_pt1 | contig 58349 bp, 31 predicted proteins | sample Biomet1_FD_127788 | JGI IMG/M metagenome (GOLD analysis project Ga0183099, IMG submission 127788) | Microbial communities from bioreactor (seeded with anoxic lake sediment) at LBNL, California, USA - Biofuel metagenome 1 | ecosystem: Engineered > Bioreactor > Anaerobic > Unclassified ... | reverse complement strand
TCCGCTTGGCTGAATTCTGTCTAAACTATGCAGAATGTCAAATTGAGTTAGGTAATACACCTGAAGCCGTTGAATATATCAACAAAAATAAGAAGACGTGTTAATATGCCTGATAATAGAAAATACGACACATATGGAACTGATGCTCCAACTGCTCCTTACTTCATGTTCCGCTTGGCTGAATTCTGTCTAAACTATGCAGAATGTCAAATTGAGTTAGGTAATACACCTGAAGCCGTTGAATATATCAACAAAATAAGAAGACGTGTTAATATGCCTGATATTACTGGCGATAATATTGTAGCAAAATACAGACATGAAAGACAAATTGAATTTGTATTCGAAGGACAGCACTGGTTTGATATCAGACGTTGGAAAACTATTGAAGATGTATACAGCAAACCTGTTACAGGCATGATAATATGGAAACATCAAAATGGTTCTAAGACTTACGAATTAAACAGCGAGCCTATTGAATACAGAACATTCCATGCTCCTAAAAACTATTGGTTGCCTATACCAAGATATGAATTAAGAAGAGCTCCACAATTGGATCCCGCTCCTTACGAATAGAACTTATTTTATCAGAATGCCCCTAAATATTGGGGCATTCTGATAAATACTCACATAACTTTAAGTATAACAAGTTTTCTATGGTATTAGTATATATAAAAGATAATTAATGAAAAAGTACCTGACAATCATATATCTATGTTTGCTTGCAACTACAACAAAAGCACAGATGTTCTTTGGAGAAAATCAGAGCAAACAAGATTCTATTTTTGAACACCTAGCTGCAACTCCACCAATGGGATGGAACAGCTGGAACAAATTTGGTTGCAACATTAATGAGAAATTACTAATGGAAATAACTGATGCAATGGTTGCTTCAGGTATGAAAGAGGCTGGATATGAATACATAGTAATAGATGACTGTTGGCAGGTAGGACGCGACAAAGAGGGTAACATTATTGTCGATCCAAAAAGCTTTCCAAACGGAATGAAAGCTCTTGCTGACTACATCCACAGCAAGGGACTCAAACTGGGCATATACTCATGTGCCGGATCGCTTACCTGCCAAGGCCGTCCCGGCAGTCGGGGATATCAATTTCAGGATGCCAGACAGTATGCTAAGTGGGGTGTTGATTACCTGAAATATGACTGGTGTTCAAACGAAGGACAAAATGCAGAAGCCGCTTACCGGACAATGAGCGATGCACTAAAAATTTGTGGACGACCTATTGTTTTCAGTATCTGTGAATGGGGAGAAAGTCAACCATGGAAGTGGGCAAAAGGTGTTGGGCATCTATGGCGTACAACTGCTGATATACGCGATTGCTACCAATGTAAATTTGATTGGGGTGGCGTAGGTGTACTGGATATTATTGATGCAGTTGCAGATCTTTATCCTTATGCCGGACCCGGACATTGGAACGATGCAGAAATGCTTGAAGTAGGTAATGGTGGAATGACACGCGACGAATACATTACACACTTTTCAATGTGGTCTATGCTTGCAGCACCTTTAATGGCTGGTAACGATCTTCGGTCTATGAATAAAGAAACGATAGAAATTCTTGCAAACAAAGAAGTTATAGCTGTAGATCAGGATAGTTTGGGACAACAGGCCAGACGTTTTATGGATATGGGTGATCATGAAATATGGGCAAAGCCTTTGTCGAACGGTGAAATAGCTGTGTGCTTTCTTAATAGGACAGACCATGAATGGAAACTGGATTACAATTGGAAAAAGGATATTATGTACTTTGCTTCCGATGTTAATATCTACAAAAATGAATATACTGTAAGAGATCTTTGGAAACACAAAGAGATAGGTACAACTGCTTCAAATACAAAATATAACATACCTGGACACGGAGTGCTAATGGTAAGATTATCTCTAAAAAAAATAGCTTAACCATCTAAAAATTACATCATGAAAATGTTTGAATATCTGAGGCTGACTTTTATTGCAACTCTATTTATATTAGTAAGTTGTTCTTCGACCTCCGGAAATGGTCCTGAAACTCCAGTGCCGGATACAAAAGAAAAAATAAAATACACGGCTGATTACGATGACGGAAGCACTATCTTCATCAATGTAAAGATTGCAATTGACAGAAAAGGATGGAATGCTCAAACTCCTGCTTTCTTCAAAGAGAAACTAACTGAACAATGGGAAAAGATTAATGTCCGGTTCAACAATAGTGACAAAAAGCACCAACTTAAAAGAAAATACATTTTCAAGCCTGATTTAGATGATATTATTGTCTATGACGGCTGTTCATATTGGGGAGAAAACGGAGCCAATATGAAAGCCATCAAACAGATGGACAAAAGCATATTTAAACTGGTTGTAATTTACGATTTCTTTTATGAGGGAGTAGAAAACGGTGAATACGGTGGCGGATGCGGAAACGACGATGGAATTGGAACAATATTAGTTATCAATGCTTCTGAAGGCATGAAGAATAAGTATAATGATCATTTCAACATATATACCTACCGCGCTATTACACATGAATTAGGACACTTCCGAGGTGTTATTGACTTGTATGCTGACGTTGTTGAAGGAAAAAATAATCCGGTAAACGGAGAAGGATTCACTCCCCCACATTGTCTTATGAATGATTACTGCTATACCCCAGACGAAGAAAGTTCCTGGAGCGACTATGCTATTAAAATTATTAATAAGGTTGGTAACACAAAACAAACAGATCTTATTAATAGCTTAATGTATAGTGACTTTGCAGACAGAATGGTTATCACCACGACAAAAAATGGAGCACCTGTTGATGCAAAAGTCTCACTCTATTTAGCTACATATTCTTTTGATACATGGTGCAACACGGTCAGTAAGACTCCATATTGCACATATAACATAAAGAACGGAACTTACACTGTAACTGATCTGAGAAATCTGTTCTTTAGAAGTGCTGAAAACAAATGGGATCGCAGACAGGTATTCCTTGTTGAAGCAGCCACTACAGATGGAACAAAAAAATATACCTGGATTTCCGATTATATGATGCACGAAAGCGGAATGGACGGAAACAAAACTTATGAAGTAAAAATTGATTAAAAAAAAATAGAAGAAATAGGGATTCTATTTATTCGAACAACGAAACGAGCCATGAAAAAAAAAATCTCTTTATTACTGCTTAATTGCTTTATAATGCTTTGCGGAAATAATCTTTTTGCAGCAAATGAAACTATAAAAATAAAGTCACCAGACAGCAGGCTAGAAATAACAATTCAGTTGGGTGACACATTAAGTTATTCTGTTAAGCACGACCAAAAAAACATCTTAACACGTTCACAGATCTGTTTGTTTTTAGATAATAACAGCACTTTGGGGGCCACTCCAAAACTAATACAAAAAAAGTCAAAAAGTATAAACGAAAACATTACTTCTCCTCTCTATCGATTTAGTTCATTTACAACTTCTTTCAACGAGCTAAATCTTAAAATGAAAGGTGAATATGGAGTTATATTCCGTGCATATAACAGTGGAGTAAGTTATCGATTTTATACCACTATCAAAGGAAAGATTAATATCAGGAATGAGCAGGCTGAATTTAACTTCGATAAAGACTATGTTAGCTATATGCCATATTCTACAAATCCAAAAGATCCTTATTCAATGGCCTTTCAGAATATTTATGAGGTAAAACCGCTGACAAAAGCAAGTACATCTTTGCCTGCCTTTCTGCCTGTAACTGTAGATTGCGGCAACAGCACAAAGCTGACTATTACTGAATCTGATCTGGAATCCTATCCGGGAATGTTTATTCGTTCAAAAGGGAAAACAGGATTTAAAGGAGAATTTGCAGCACTGCCCTCAAAAGTAGCATACAATGCATGGCGTCAGCAGGAATATGTAACAGAACGTTCCGGTATTATAGCAAGTGTAAACGGCACTCGGGAATTTCCATGGAGAGTTCTTATTATTTCGGATAAAGATACTGACATGCCGGTAAATAATCTTGTATATGCATTGGCATCACCTAACCGGACTGGAGATTATTCGTGGATAAAAGGTGGCAAGGTTGCTTGGGAATGGTGGAACGACTGGGGAATATCTGGTGTTGACTTCAAAGCTGGCATTAATACTGAAACTTACAAACATTATATTGATTTCGCCTCTGAGAACGGAATTGAGTTTGTAGTAATGGACGAAGGTTGGTACAACCCTAAAAAAGGTGATATGATGACCGTAATCCCTGAAATAAATCTGCCTGAACTTGTGAGCTATGCTAAAAGTAAAAATGTGGGCATTATATTATGGACCGTATTCAATGTTCTTGATTCACAACTGAAAGATGCATGCAAGTATTATTCTCAATTGGGCATAAAAGGCTTTAAAGTAGATTTTCTGGACCGCGATGACCAAAAAGCTGTTGAGATGGTTTACCGCATAGCAGAGATGACTGCTAAATACAAACTTACTCTTGATCTTCATGGAATATACAAACCCACAGGATTGAACCGTACATACCCGAACATTATCAACTTTGAGAGTGTGTTTGGTATGGAAGAAATGAAATGGAGTACAATAGAAAAAGACATGCCTGAATATGATGTTACGTTCCCATATATACGTTTGACTGCAGGATCAGCAGATTATACACCTGGAGCAATGCGCAATGCAACTAAAAAAGATTTTAAGGATATATACAGTAACCCAATGAGTCAGGGAACACGCTGCCATCAGTTGGCTACATATATTGTTTTTGATTCTCCACTAACTATGCTTTGTGATAATCCTACCATCTACCGTAAAGAACAGGAATGTACAAGCTTTATTGCATCCTTGCCTCAAGAAGCTGATGAAACAAAAATATTGCAAGGAGAAATGGGTAAATACATTGTAACAGCTCGTAGGAAAGGGAATAATTGGTGTGTAGGAGCTCTTACAAACTGGAAAGAACGTGATATAAAACTAACTATGGATTTCCTTTCTGAAGGTAAAACCTACAAAGCTGAAATATTTAAAGATGGGGTAAATGCAAACAAACAAGCAGAAGACTACAAAAAAAGAATCGTTTATGTAACAAAGGATTCTATATTAAAAATACACATGGCTGAAGGTGGTGGCTTCGCAATACAGATTACACAGGAAAATGCAACAAGAGTTACTGCTGTACCACAATCACTACACTTGGATCCGTTCTATAAAAAGTACATTGATGCGGATGGAATTCCAGTGGTAAGCTCTGGAAATGTACATGACGAAGCTCTTCTCAAAGCAAGAGATATCATCATAGGTATGCTTTCAAAACGGAAAGATGTAGCCCACAAAATGGTAGAAAATAAATGTAAGGTCATGATCCTTGGTCAAAAAGAAGAGGTCTGTGATCTGCCTGAATATGCACACATATGCAATAGTAAAGATAGTATTGCATATTGGAACAAACGGGCTCGTGGTTTTGGAGGTGCGCCTGAAGATGATTTAAGTTCAAGTTGTGGGGAAGAAAACCTTATTTGTCTTCCAGGTGACAGATATGAAGGTGAGAATATCCTGATTCATGAGTTTGCACATCTTATACATACAATTGGAATTGTTGGCGTTAATCCTCAATTTAATCAAGAGCTGGAAACTGTAATGAATCATGCAATACAAAAAGGTTTATGGAACAAAACCTATGCGATCTCGAATAAAGAAGAGTATTTTGCAGAAACTGTACAATCGTTTTTTAATTGCAATCGTTATTCCGAAAAGCCAAACGGAGTTCACAACTCAATGAACAGACGAGCTAAACTAAAAAGCTATGATCCTGAAATGTATAAATTACTATTAAAGTATTTCCCAGAGATAGAAATCCCTATCTGCAATATTATACATGAATAAAAAAGCCATTGATAAAAGGATCTAAGAAGTATTTTGATAGACTATTTTTCCATCTAAATAGACTATTTTTCCATTAGTCCTCAAAAATATTATATTAATTTGCAAACAGCACAAGGCAATAAAAGCCTCTAAAGAAATCTAATTATGAGAATCAATTTACGCCAATTGTTTTTTTTGATGGTAGTAGGAATTGCTGCCTTTATTAATGCAAAAGACAAAATCACAGAACCAATAAAACAGATATCATTCACAGAAGTACATTTTAATGATAACTTCTGGGCACCACGCATTGAGATAAATCGTACTGTGTCAATTCCTTCTGCATTTAAAGAATGTGAGAAGAATGGACGATTTGACAATTTTGCTTTAGCCGGCAAATTGATCAAAGGAGAACACAAAGGTGACTTCTCATTCGATGATACTGACCCTTATAAAATAATTGAGGGAGCTTCATATTCTCTTGCAGTAAAATATGATAAGAAGCTGGATGCTTATCTTGATAGTGTAATTAATCTGATTCGTTCAGCACAAGAACCAGATGGATATCTTTGTACTTGTGTAACTAACAAATGTACTCGTTTATCTGGTTGGTGGGGTAATGCACGATGGGAAAAAATCAATAGTCATGAGCTTTATAACTGCGGGCACTTGTATGAAGCAGCTGTTGCTCATTATCAGGCAACCGGAAAAAAGACATTATTAAATGTTGCTATAAAGAATGCAGATCTGGTATATAAGACTTTTGGCCCAAATAACGGACAGATTCACCGTCCATCAGGACACCCAATTGTTGAAATGGCACTTTGCAAATTATACAAGATTACAGGAAATAAAAAATATCTTGATATGGCTAAATATTTTGTAGAAGAAACCGGACGAGGTACTGATGGACACAGATTGAGCGAATACAGTCAGGATCACATGCCTATTCTGAAACAAGATGAAATAAAGGGTCATGCAGTTAGGGCAGGATATCTGTACTCAGGTGTAGCTGATGTAGCTTCTCTGACTAAAGACACAGCTTATTTCAATGCACTGACTCGTATCTGGAACAATATGGCAAGCAAAAAATTATATATCACAGGAGGCATAGGTTCAAGAGCACAGGGTGAAGGTTTTGGCCCTAATTATGAATTAAACAACCATACTGCTTACTGCGAAACATGCGCTGCAATAGCCAATGTATACTGGAATCAGCGGATGTTCCTTGCCACTGGCGATGCCAAATACATTGATGTGTTGGAGCGTGCTCTTTATAATGGAGTGATATCCGGCGTATCATTAAGCGGAAATAAGTTCTTCTATGATAATCCACTCGAATCAATGGGACAGCATGAACGTCAGGCATGGTTTGGATGTGCTTGTTGCCCTGGAAATATAACGCGCTTTATGGCATCTGTCCCAACATATATGTATGCAACTCAGACTAATAATATCTTTGTAAATCTATATATTCAAAGCAATGGTAAGGTTAAAACAGATAGAAACGAGGTCACCTTATCTCAATTAACACAATATCCATGGGACGGCAAAATTAAAATAACTGTTAAACCTTTGAAGAATCAAAAGTTTGCAATTAATCTTCGTATACCAGGATGGGCAGAAAATCAGCCAGTTCCAACTGATCTTTATAAATTTACAGAAAAAGCATTAGCAGCCTATGAGATTCGTGTAAACGGCAAAGTTGTAAAACTGTCACAAAACAATGGATATGCTTCTATAGACCGTATATGGAAAAGCGGAGATGTAATTGAGCTGAACCTACCAATGCCTGTCCGCCGAATACAGGCTCATGAAAATGTGAAAGACGATCTGGGAAAACTAGCAATCGAAAGGGGACCAATTGTATATTGCATCGAAGGTATTGACCAGGGAGATAAACATGTGTTCAACAAATACATTCCTGAAAATGCAAAAATGGATTTTATTTACCAGAAAGACTTACTAAACGGAGTTATGATATTGAAAGGCAGTGCTAAAGAAGTATCATTAAGTGGTGAAGAAAAAGATATTCCATTTACTGCAATTCCTTATTCAACATGGAATAATCGTGGAACAGATGAAATGGCTGTATGGATTCCTTCTTCTGCACAGGATGCTCGTCCTACTCCAATGCCAACAATTGCTTCAAAAGCACAAACTGTGGTTATTAAAGCTCCTATTCAGAATGATGCGCCGTTGATTTCTTCGCCAGAAGAATCGACCTGGGGTGTAAATGATCAGTGGGAGCCTAAAAGTTCTTCAGATATATCTAAACCATATCACTACTGGTGGATGAAAAGAGGAACGCCTGAAACTCTGGCTTATGAATTTGAAAAAGAAGAGACTGTATCTAATGTAGAGGTTTATTGGCTGGATTTTGATCAATACGATGGTAATTTCAGAGTTCCGGAAAGTTGGAAGCTATATTATAAAGACGGCGACAATTGGAAAGAAGTAGAAGCCAAAGGTGAATATACAACAAAAAAGGATTGTTATAATAGTTTAGATTTCACTCCTGTAACAACAAAGGGTCTTAAAATAGTAGCTAAACTACAAAATGGAGAATCAGGCGGTGTAATTGAGTGGAAAGTAAAATAAGAGAATTTCAATTAATAAATAAGTGTTACCTTAAATCAGAAAGAAAATGGATGTAAATTTTAGAACAAGTGGCTATTTTAGCAGAAGCCTGTTAAAACTTGCAGCATGTGCTTTCTTAACAACTGGTGCCAATATCAATCCGATATTTGCAATTCCGGGAGTTCAGGAAAAAACAACTGCAGAAATTGTACAGCAAAAAACTGTATCAATAACGGGACGAGTAGTAGACGGAAATGGTGAAGGATTACCAGGCGTTAATGTTCTGGAACAAGGAACAACAAACGGAACAGTAACTGATCTGGATGGTAATTACAAACTAAATGTAAAAGGATCGAAATCCGTCCTGGTTTTCTCTTATGTAGGATACACCGTTCAGAACCATTTAGTGGGTAATAATAAAGTCATTAAGGTGATTTTGAAAGAGGATTCCAAACTAATGGACGAAGTGGTGGTTATTGGTTATGGGACTCAGAGAAAGGGTGATGTAACCAGTTCTGTAGCTAGCGTTAAGGCTGAAGACTTCACTGTTGGTAATATTGGCGATGCAGCTGAATTAGTTAAAGGTAAGATTGCCGGTTTAACTATTACCAAAAGTTCAGGTGACCCTAACACCGAATCAACCATTATGCTTCGTGGTATTACTACTTTGCAAAATAGTGTTGCTCCATTAGTTCTTATTGATGGTATTCCTGGTGGTTTGGGAACAGTTCCCCCTGAAAATATTGCATCTATAGATGTATTGAAGGATGCCTCTGCTGCCGCTATCTACGGTACACGAGGTGCTAATGGTGTCGTTTTAATTACTACCAAAACTGGTAAGCGGGATAATAAGACACAGGTTACCTATTCAGCTTATGCATCAGCTGCTAACTTTTACAAACAGGCTGAATTCATGTCAGCTCAGGACATTCGGGATGGAAAGACATCCTTCTCTGATAAAGGTTATGATACAGACTGGGTAAAAGCTATTACACGTACCGGATTCACGCAGAATCATAATTTAAGTATAACCGGTGGTACAAAATCAACGACTTACTCTGCTGATGTATCTTACCGTGACAATAATGGTGTTATCAAGAAGACCAACAATAATGAATTGAAGATGTCATTTGATGTATCTCACTGGATGTTGAATGATATGTTGAAAGTCAATCTAAATCTGGTAAAAGGTATTCATAAGAACAATGCCACCAATGCATCCGATGCTGGTATTGCCAATATCTATCGTCAGGCTGTAATTCACAATCCTACTGCTCCAATCTACTATCTGGATGGAAGCTACTACGAAGATTTTAATGTCTTCCAATACTATAATCCGGTAGCTATGATCGAAGAGTTGAAGGGTAATAACAAAAGTGAGTGGACTCGTATGACCGGAAACATCACTCTTGAACCGATTAAAGGATGGCAAACTAACTTGATGATAAGCACTCGCAGTTCTTTCGACGCTACTTCAACATTCCAAACCAGTAACTACTACGCTTGTCTGACATCTGGTGAAACCGGATCAGCATATAAGGCTTCTGGAAATTCCAGTACCAACCAAATGGAATTAACTTCCAAGTATAATAATACTTTCGGTAAGCACCGTTTGGACGCTTTAGTTGGTTACAGTTACCAGTCTAGTAATAATGAAGGTTTCAGTGCAAGCAACTATGATTTCCCAACCGATTTTTATTCATATAACAACCTTTACCTAGGTGCTGCATTGAAGGATGGTCACGCTTATATGGGTAGTTCTCAGAGCGAGAGTAAACTGGTAGGTTTCTTTGGACGTTTAAGTTACGGATATGACAACAAGTATAATGTTTTGCTGAGCTTGCGTCATGAGGGTTCATCAAAATTCGGTACCAACAATAAATGGGGTACTTTCCCATCAGCATCTTTAGGATGGAATATAAGTAATGAAAATTTCATGAAAAACATTCGTGTTATCAACAACTTAAAGTTACGTGCCGGTTATGGTGTAACTGGTGTAGAACCTTCTTCATCTTACCTTTCATTGAATACATACGGTTTTGGTTCTAGTTATTATTATAAAGATGGTAAATGGGTAGCTGGGTTGGAAGCAACATCAAATGCTAATCCTAATTTGAAATGGGAGAAATCAGCTGAGTTTAACGTTGGTTTGGATTGGAGTATTCTGAACAGTCGCATAGGAGGTAGTATTGACTACTATAACAAGAAGACCAGCGATATGTTGTATTATTACAATGTTCCAACCCCACCAAACTTGTACCCTCAGACTTTGGCTAATGTAGGCCAAATGAGAAATTCCGGTATCGAGGTTGTTATCAATGCTATTCCATTCAAGACTAAAAACTTCCAGTGGAATACCACTGTCACAGCGTCTCATAACGACAACAAACTTTTGAGCTTATCCAATGACTTGTATGAGACTGAAAATTACATTAATGCAGGTTATCTGGGCGATCCGATTTCTGTTCCTACCCACCGTCTGGAAGTTGGTAAATCAATGGGTAATTATTGGGGATTAAAGTCTGTAGGTATCTCTGACAACGGTCTCTGGATGATTGAAAACCCACAGACAGGCAAAGCTGAAGAGTTCAATGCTAATATGTTAAATGACAATTATCGCCAGTATATGGGCAACGGTCTTCCAAAGCTCAATGTAGGATGGAATAATACCTTTAAATATAAGAATTTGGATTTAAGCATGCAGATGACCGGTCAGTTCGGTTTTAAAATATTGAATGAACAACGTTGCTTCTACGAGAACAACTCTATTGCATACAACCGTTTAAAATCTGCTGCAGACCTTGTTTATGGCAAGCGTACCCTTTCATCTGCACAAAGTCAGACTTTCGTAAGTTACTACCTGGAAAAAGGGGATTACATGAAAATGACCAATATGACATTAGGATATACATTCAATGTTGCAAAAATCAGGAATTACATTTCTAACCTACGTCTTTATCTATCAGCCGAAAACCTGTTCTGTATAACTGGTTACAAAGGCCTGGATCCAGAATTGAGCAACAGCGACCTATACTCTGCTGGTAATGACTTCCGTGATAAGTATCCTACTTTACGTTCATTTACTCTAGGTGTTAACATTTCATTCTAATACATACGATTATGAAACTATTCAATTTTAAAAATATAGCATTTGCCACAGTATTGGGCACAGCACTGACATTTGGTTCGTGTACCAATCTGGACGAAAAAATCTACAGCGATATTGATTCCAGCCAATACACATTTTCAGATAAGGATATCCAAAGCATGTTCGCATCTGTGTATTCAAACATGAGATCTGTTTATTGGGGTTGGAACGGACTTTTCGACATTGAGGAGGAAAGTGGTGATCTGTACATGACTCCATTACGTATCGGAGTTGGATGGGGTGACCTTTATATTACTATGCACAAGCACACTTACCATTCATTGATAGACCATATGTACATTCCTTGGTATTATGGTTACAATGGCATCAATGCCTGCAATAAGTTACTAGACCGCGAAGTGGTTCAGAAATCAGAACAGAGCAGCGCACAGTTACGTGCCTTCCGTGCCCTCTACTACTATATTCTGTTAGACCTCTTCCGTAACGTTCCTTTGGAAACTACTTATCAGCATGAAGCCGGTTATTTACCAGTTCAGGCAAAGCCACAGGAAACCTGGGATTTCATCATCTCTGAATTGAATGCCGTAAAGGAAACTTTGGCAAAAGATACCGAATACGGACATCTGAACAAATATGGCGTAGATATGATTCTGGCTAAGATGTATTTGAATCGCAATGCTTGGTTCGGTACAGCCGATGATACCTATTATGAAAAAGCTTTAGCATGTGTTCAGGAAATCATCGACAGCGGTAAGTACAGTCTGGCTTCCAACTACACAGATCCATTCCAATATGATGACTCAAGCTGTTCCGAAGTTATTTTCGGGATTCCGTTCAACGATACTTATGCAACCGGTAACTACCTTTGCAACAAGTGTCTCCACGGTGCCAGTGCAGCAACCTTCGGTTACAACGGTACTCCTTGGAACGGTTCCTGCGCAGTTCCTCAGTTCATCGACACATATGATGCTGACGACAGCCGTAAAGCCGATACATGGTTGATTGGTGATCAGTACGACAAAAGCGGTAACATTATCAAAGTTGACGGCGAAGTTTTAAACTACACCCGCAACATTCACTCCATAGATAACCCTGGTGCTTATCCATTTGAAGGTGCACGTTTCCACAAGTATTATATTGAACCAGGCAAGTACGGCACAGCTGGTGACGATGTTCCCTTCTTCCGTTATACTGATGCGTTAATGATCAAAGCAGAATGTCTTCTTCGTTTAGGTAAAAATGAACAGACTGCAGCTGATATCGTAAGTTCGATTCGCGCACGTGCATTCAAGAATAACCCTTCAAAGGCTATACGTACAGTTGCCGATCTCAAAGGGGGAAGTATATATGCTTACGGTCACGAAGAAAATACTGCTAAGAAAGATGAAGCCGACAATTGGGTTAGAACTAACGAAGGTGGTAATGACATACAATTAGGAGGTTTATTAGATGATCTTGCCTGGGAATTTGTTGGTGAACATCATCGTCGTCAAGATTTGATCCGTTTCCGTCTGACTAGCAAGAACTCTAATGTTTATAATGGTAAGAGCTGGTTCTGTAAAGATGCCGAGACTGATGTAACTGATACCCATAAGGACGTCTATCCTATTCATCAGAACTTCCTTGATGCCAATATGAAATTGGTTCAGAATTCTGGTTATTGATTTGTATAATCTTAAATAATGAAAACTATGAGTAATAAAATATTAACGGCTTTGATGGGTGTTCTACTTACACTCAGTTTTACAGCCTGCCAAAATGATTACATGGACTGTTCCAAGCCACATGAATATCCCGATGCCAATGTATACGGTACTAAGCAAATCTACGTACCTGATTCGTTGAAAAGCAATGATTTCAATAATACAAACAGTAAATGGTGTTATGCACGTAGCCGTCAATCAGAAAACTTTATTTGTTTCTGGGAAGAAGGATTTGGAAGTAATCCAAAGTATGCTAAGAGCAAATATATTGTCGACATTGATGATTTAATGGCGAAGTGCGAACAGTATTTCAATTATTATGCCAATACTCTGAAATTCGTCAATGTGGGTAGTTCAAATACTGATAAGTATAAAATGATGATATTCATTAACTATTCTACAGAGTGGTTAGCTACCGGTGCCGGCTACGATAATGTAATTGGGGCTCTTTGGATTAATCCAAGTGCAGCACAGCCTGTTGGTTCTACCATTGCTCATGAGGTAGGTCATTGTTTCCAATATCAGGTTTATTGTGACGATGCAGCCAAGAAAGCCGGCTTCCGTTACGGAACAGGCGATAATGGAGCTGGAGGAAATGCTTTCTGGGAAAGTTGTGCACAGTGGCAGTCATTCCAACTATATCCAGATCAGAAGTTCACAAACTCTTATTTCAGCACTTACATCAACGGAACTTACAAGAATTTTATGAACGAAGACACCCGTTATGCAAATTACTTCATTCAGGATTATTGGTGTAACAAACACGGATTAGATTTCGTCGGAAAGCTTTGGCGTGAGGCTCAGAGCCCGGAAGACCCTGTAGAAGCTTATAAGCGTATTACCGGCGTTTCTCAGAGCCAATTCAACGATGAATTCTATGAATATGCAAGCAAGATGGTAACCTGGGATTTAGATGCTATCCGTGAGAATGGTGCCAGTTACATTTCTCATCCAACTACTAAAATGAATCAGGTTGAGGAAGATGGTCCTTGGAGAATTGATAAAACTATGTGTCCTGAAAATTATGGTTATAATATTATCCAGTTAAATGCGCCTACTAAAGACACTAATATTTCTGTTAATTTCACTGGTGAAGCAGGTATTTCCGGTTTTAATGCTATAAATGTTGAAAAAGCAGGATGGCGTTATGGTTTTGTTGCTTTGAAAGCAGATGGAACAACAGTTTACAGTGAAATAGGGAAAGATAAGACCGGTATGCTTTCATTTAGTTGTCCGGCTTGTTCTAAATTGTGGCTGGTCGTAACAGGAGCTCCTACCGAACATTTCCATCACGAATGGGATGACAACAATTCCAATGATGAGCAATGGCCTTATCAGGTTAAGTTCAAGGGTACTAATATATATGGTGTAATATCTATTGATACAGATAAAGACCCAGAAGATATCACCTTTACTTACAATCTGGCTTATCCTAAGAACAACGACTATACAGGTGGTGATATTGCAATTGACATCAATCAGATTGGTAATGCTTTTGCATTAACTAAGAAGGATCTTGCCAATGCATACAACAATGGTTCCATCAAATTGTATGCTATTGAACCTGACGGTACATTGAATGGCACTTATACAGCTGATACCCCGGGACACTGGTTTGCCGCTACTGGCGCTGTCACCAATTGGGGAAACAACAGCGTTCTTTTCTGTGACTATTATATTGATAATGTTGCATTTTACATTGGTTTGTATCCTGATTTGACGGTTGGTAGTAAATATACTGTCAAGGAAGCTTTAGTTTACAAAACTCCAGCAGGTAAGACGGTACAAGCTACTTTCATTTTCAATGTAAGTATCACTAATTAATCTTTTTGAAGGGCTGTCTAAAAAGCTGTTTTCAGACAGCCCTTTTTAATTCTATATCCATGAAACAGTTTATCCTACTTTATTTATTAACTTGCTTAAGCCTTTCACTTCAGGCAAAAAAGAGTATCTACATTCCAAAAGATCTGACAAAAAATGATTTCAATAATCCGGATAGTCAATACGCTTATGCACGTATGGCCTCTTCGGATAATATAGCTATCTTTTGGGAAAAGCAGTTTGGCACTAATCCTGCCGAAGCTCCAAAGCTGGAAGGAAAGCCAATGACTTGGAATGTTAATAACCTGTTGCAAAGGACTGAGAGTTTCTACAAATTCTTCCGCGACACACTCAAGTTTGCTAAGCCCGACAGCAAGGCTGATCTGTATAAAATGATAGTTATGGTAAACTATTCACTTGAAGGAACGGCTTATGGCGGCGACTATGACCAACAGATTGGAGCTCTTTGGGTTACTCCCGGACGCATTCAGGATCACAAACTGAATTGCATTGCTCACGAACTGGGACATTGTTTTCAGTCACAGATTGTATGTGATAGTCAGGGCGAAGGATGGGGAGGCTGTGGATTCTATGAGATGACTTCACAATGGATGCTCTGGCAAGTAAACCCGAAATGGATGACTGATGAAGAATATCATTGGAAGGCTTTCATGGACAGGACTCATCTTGCATTTTTAAGCATGGAGAATATTTACCACTCGCCTTATGTTTTGGAATATTGGGGTGAGAAGCGTGGTTTACCATTTATTGCTGAAATGTACCGACAAGGCAAAAAAGGAGAAGATCCTGTAATAACCTATCAGCGTATGGCAGGACTCAACCAACAACAGTTCAATGACGAAATGTTTGATGCCTACCGGCATCTGATTACTTATGATATGGATCGCGTTCGTGAAGTAGCAAAACCTTATGCAAATCGTTTTATTTGCAAGCTCGACACGTTGAAAGATGGCTGGATGCAGATAAATAAAAAAAGTTGTCCGCAGAATTATGGATTCAATGCCATTCGTTTAACTACACCTGCCCCGGGTAAGAAAGTAACTGTTTCCTTTAAAGGTCTTGCCGGAGCAGAAGGCTTCAGCAAAGTAAATATAGATAAAGCAGGATGGCTGTATGGTTTTGTGGGTGTAAAACAGGATGGTACACCTATTTACGGTGATGTAAGTGTTAAAGCAAACGGGCAGATTTCTTTCAAAGTACCCAAAGGAGAAACGTTAAGTTACTTGTGGTTGGTTGTGATGGGCGCACCAATGGCACATTGGATGAATCCGGATGCTGTAGCCTTTGCGAACGAAAATAGTTCTGCTGGCACTACTCCGCAACCTGATGCAGAATGGCCTTATAAAATACAAGTTAAATAAGGTGGGAAAGCTTTTCTTTCAAAGAAAGAAGTAGAAACAGGCACTATTACTTTATATAAAACTGAAGGATTATAGCCCTTGAAAATATCATTTATTAAGAATTGATTATTCAAAAAAACATTCCAGACAAAAATTAAAAGCGTATATAATGAAAAGAAAATACCTTCTGCTATTCTTTATTCTTGGTTATTTGAGCATTAATATCAAGACCGAAGCTCAGCCCGTAGCCTGGAATTCTCCTAAAGCTGGCAATCCGATTATTCCGGGATACTTTGCCGACCCTACAGTCAAGAAGTTTGGCGATACATATTACCTGTATGCCACAACCGATGGTAACGGTGGAGGACTGGGCCCTTCTCAGGTGTGGGTTTCAAAAGACTTTGTGAACTGGACCATCATGCCGATGAACTGGCCTACCACTTACCACATCTGGGCACCGGATGTAATGAAAGGTAAAGACGGACGGTTTTATATGTATTATTGTGAACCGTGCAAAATATATTGCGGGGTATCGGAAACTCCACGAGGCCCGTGGAAAAATTATCTTGGCACCGATACTACGGTGCTTGTAAAAGATAGATTTGTGAAGAATGTTATCACTCTCGATGGACAATCGTTTGTGGATGATGATGGTTCTACTTATCTTTATTGGGGAACATGGGGAATCTATAAAGACTTTGGTTGTGGAGTTGGAAAACTTACGCCCGATCTGAAAGGTTTTTCAAAGGCCCAGATTATTCCTAATACACAGGCTACAGATTTCTTTGAGGCTCCTTTCATGATTAAAAAGGATGGAATTTATTATTTCACTTATTCATCGGGATCTTGTCACGATCATACTTACAGGGTTCAGTATGCAACAAGCAAAACCGGACCAATGGGGCCATTTGTATTCGCCAACAACAATCCGATTCTGGCTACAAACGCTGACAGCACTATTCATGGTCCCGGCCATCATAGCGTTATAAAGGAAGGAGATAAATATTATATTGTTTATCACAGACACAACATTCCTCAGTCAACACGGGGGATGCACCGGCAAATTGCCGCCGATCAGCTGATATTCACTAAAGATGGTCGTATTGAAAAGGTTAATGCCGGACATCAAGGCATTGGTTACCTGCAACCATCAACCAATCCTTTTCCAAACCTTACTTTTGGAAAGAAAGTGAAAGCCTCATCATATTACAATGATTGGTTTAAACCCGAATATGCTGTCGATGATAATAATGCAACTTTATGGCGCGCAAAAAGTTGCCGGAACGAATGGATTGAGCTAGATCTGGGCACTTTGCAAAACATTCAACGGATTTGGACACAATTTGAATACGCTACTTCCTATTATCAATATATTATTGAGACTTCGGCTGACGGCAAGGAATGGAATGTTTTTGCCGATAAACGAAATAATGTATTGGCTGGCAGTCCGATGACTGACTATGGTAATGTGAAAGCCAGATATGTGCGACTCACAATTACAGGCAATGAGAAAAACGGAGTGCTGGCTGCCATCTGGAATATAAAGGTATTTAGCGGAAGTAAAATAGATCCGCCACAGCAATTAGTGCATCTTTCTCCTTCTTCATACCTCCAAAATAAAAGCCAATGGGAGAATAAAGCCGGAATGTTGGGTGGTCATTTATCTATCAAAGGCGATATTTCTTTGGTAACTGAAGATAGCCATACAGGAATAAAGCTCGCTCCACAATCTGAATTGGCTTCAGATTTTGATATGCCGCAAGGATTTTTCAACGAACAGCCTTACACCCTCTCCTATTCCATCTATGGATCAGAGAAAGATGCCATGAAACAAATTGTAACATGGGGCAACAATAAAAAGACAACTACCAGTCTGGCTAAGAACTCTTCAGATAATAAAGCATGGCATGTGATTGCTTGTATATCCGACGGAAAAAAAGAGTCGGTTTATTTGGACAGCACTTTGGTTCAAAGCAATAAGGTTGGCAAAATTCAGAATAAGGACAAGAAGTTACATATTTCAGGTGGAGAAAGTGGTGCTATAATTTCTAATCTTAATGTGTACAACTGGCAGCAAAGCATACAAGAAGTGATGTTTGATGCTAACGCTTCTGATATTGTAATTCCTCAAATAGCAGGTGAAGAAGCAAAAGAGATGTTTATTGACCTCAATGCCGATAAATATCTTGCCGGAACATCGCTAAAACAAATAGAAAACGGTAATGGAATAAAAGGTTTGTTCAATGCGCAAACTACTCCCGTGTCCGTAGAAGAGAAAGAGAATGTCAGGGCATTCAGGTTTAATGGCACTCAGGAGTTCCGTTCAACTTTCCCACTACCTGATTCATTCCTTGATAATCCGGCATATTCGGTTACAGCATGGATATTAAATCCTGAACTAGATGAGAATGAATGTATAGCCGACATCACTCCTGCTTATGTTGAATTAGACAGAATCGCTTTTGGATGGGGGAAGGAACCCAGAAACGGGCTTATCTGTCACAACGGATGGTTCGAAGATTCCGGACTGAAAGAGATTAAACCAGACAACAAATGGCATCACATAGCAGTAACATACGACGGGTATATGGAAAAGATCTATTTTGATGGAAAACTGCTTAAGCAAAAAGACATCATGCTTCGCCTGCCACGCAGTCCGTATGTCACACTTGGAAGAACATCAGATCAGGCATGGCCGTTCAATGGATGGCTTCATTCTTTGAAGGTTTATAATTATACTATCAGTGACAAGGATATAGAAAATGAATCATTCTTAAAACAAAAATAAAAGATAAAGAGATAAAATGTCAACATTCTGACAATTTTCTATAGTCTGTCTTACAAAGAATATATACCTTTGGAATTTATTAAAAAAAATTCCAAAGGTATTAGCAGAAAAGAAAAGGATAGGTTAAGCAACTTATAAGGATATTCCATATTATACGTGTACAGCAAAATAGATTAAAGAGTAGACTAAAATAAAATACAACCTAGTCCTAACTTAAATAAGATGTACATCTATTCAAGAATGTAATTAAAATACTTAGTTTAACAATAAAGAATGAACACATTGAATAACTAATATAAAAACTAAATACGAGAGAAACAATGAAGAAACTTTGGATTATAGGACTACTAAGTCTGGGTACGTGTTTGCAGGCACAGGTGAAATCCGGTGGAGGATACCCAATCACTCCCGTGCCTTTTACGGCAGTTAAGGTAACAGACTCCTTCTGGGGACAGCGATTGAAGGCCAGCCGTGAAGTAACTATCCCTTTAGCATTCAGCAAATGTGAGGAAACAGGTCGGTACGAAAACTTTATAAAGGCAGCCCATCCTAGTGATTCTTACAAGGAAGAAGGCTTTACTTTTGATGATACTGATGTATATAAAACCATTGAAGGTGCAAGTTATTCTATGCAGACTTTTCCAAATAAAAAATTATCTAAATACATTGATAGTGTACTTACTATAGTTGCCAAGGCTCAGGAACCCGATGGCTATCTTTACACCTATAGAACCATGAACCCTAAGCATCCACACGAATGGGTAGGAAGCAAACGTTGGGAAAAAGAAGAAGATCTTAGCCATGAATTATACAATCTTGGTCACATGATTGAAGGAGCTGTTGCTCACTATCAGGCTACAGGCAAAAAGAACTTCCTGAATATTGCCATAAAATATGCAGATTGCGCAGCAAGAGAGATAGGAAACAACCCCGGACAAGTGGTGGTAGTTCCCGGACATCAGATTGCAGAAATGGCACTTGCTAAGCTTTACGTGGTAACCGGACAAAAGAAGTATCTTGATCTTGCTAAGTTCTTCCTCGATAAGCGCAGTTATACAGAAAAGAAAGACGAATATGGTCAGGCACACAAACCTGTTCTGGAACAGGATGAAGCTGTAGGACATGCAGTTCGTGCAGCATATATGTACTCAGGTATGGCCGATGTTGCCGCTTTAACCGGCGATAAAGGTTATATCCAGGCTATTGACAGAATCTGGGATAATATAGTAAATAAGAAGTTATACATTACAGGCGGAATAGGAGCAACCAGTAACGGAGAAGCTTTCGGCAAAAACTATGAGTTGCCTAACATGTCGGCTTATTGCGAAACGTGTGCGGCTATTGGAAATGTTTACCTCAATTATCGTTTGTTCCTTCTTCACGGCGATGCCAAATACTATGATGTATTGGAACGTACACTTTATAACGGACTGATCAGCGGTGTTTCTCTTGACGGCGGTGGCTTCTTCTACCCTAACCCATTGCAATCAATTGGTCAGCATCAACGTCAGCCTTGGTTTGGTTGTGCTTGTTGTCCATCAAATATATGCCGTTTTATCCCATCTGTTCCAGGATATATTTATGCAGTTCACAATAGCGATTTATACGTAAACCTCTTTATGTCTAATAACTCTGACATAAAAGTAAACGGCAAACAGGTTGCATTGACACAAACAACTAATTATCCATGGACAGGAGACATCAAGCTTGCTGTATCTCCTAAAGGAAAACAAAATTTCAATCTAAAGATCCGCGTTCCGGGATGGTTACAAGGTTCAGTTGTTCCAGGTAATCTTTATAGCTATACTGATAAGAAAGACCTGAAATTCCATATTACTGTAAACGGAGAAACTGTGGAAAGTAGCATAGAAAAAGGATACTTTACAATTGCGCGTACATGGAAGAAGGGAGATGTAGTAGAAGTTCATTTTGATATGGAGCCTCGCACAGTAAAAGCCAACAATCAGGTGGAAGCCGATCGTGGTATGATTTCAATAGAACGCGGTCCGCTGGTATATTGCGCTGAATGGCCAGACAATGATTTCAGTGTTCTGAGCATCATTATGAATAAAAAGCCTGAATTCAATGTGGTTGAAAAGCCAGATATGCTTTACGGAATCAGAATGATTGAAACCGGAGCACAAACTCTTAACTATGATTCAAAAGGCAGACTGGTTGCCAAGGATGTGAAACTGAATTTAATTCCATATTATGCATGGGCACATCGCGGAAACGGTGAGATGACTGTTTGGTTACCATCCGATCTGAGTGCAACCCGTCCGGCTATGCCTCCAACTGTTGCTTCGGAAAGTAAAGTTTCAGCCTCACACAATGTAAAATCAATCAGCGCAATCAATGACGGTTTACTGCCAAAAGATGAAAATGATCGCAGCATACCTTATTACCATTGGTGGCCAAAGCAAGGAACTACAGAATGGATAAGTTATGACTTCGGCTCTCCCAAAAGTGTTTCAAGTTCTACCATTTACTGGTTTGACGATGCTCCATGGGGAGGATGCCGTGTACCTGAATCATGGAAGATCTATTATAAAAACGCAAACAGTGAATGGGCTCCGGTTGAAAACCTGAACGCTTACGGTGTAGAGAAAGGAACAGGAAACGAAGTTCGTTTCAAAAAGGTTACTACACAAGAGCTGAAACTGGAAATCAAGCTTCCTGAGAAAAATGCTTCCGGACTCTATGAATGGGAAGTAGAATAACAGAACATTGAAAATATAAACATGAAGAAATTTGTTTTATTGGCTATAGGTGCGTTGCTTTCCGGCAACGCACTTTATGCACAAGGCACTGTGGGAGATTACCAACGTGCCTTTTCTTTACGGGATAATCTGAAAGATAAAGTGTTTTATTCTGATGTAAATCCTAAATGGATTGGGAAGACAAGCCAATTCTGGTACATAAGAAACACTCCGGATGGGAAAATTTATGTGGTAACCGATGCAGCAAAGAAGAATAGAATAGAACTTTTCGATCATCAAAAATTAGCTAAACTCATAGCCTCAGCTACTTCAAAGACTATAGATGCCAAAAAACTTCCTTTACTATCGCTGCAAGTTAATCCCACTCTTGATTCTCTTCGATTCATTTATAACGATTATAAATGGCTTTATCTTAAAAAGAAGAATCAGCTCAGGAACGAAGGCAAACAAGAGAAGCCCGATACCAGATATTGGAATGCGAGCGATGATGAACGGCAAGGACCTCCTGTTATTTCTCCTGATGGAAAACTTACTGCCTTCATCAAAAATCAGAATGTATATATAAAAGATAACGGATCCGGAAAGGAGAAAGCACTAAGTTTAGATGGATCACCGGGTGAATATTACTCAGCATACCTCAGTTGGTCACCCGATTCAAAGAAAGTTGCCGCTATGAAAATCCGTCCGGCAGAACAACGGTACATCTATTTCGTGGAATCATCTCCTAACGACCAACTACAACCAAAGCTTCATAAAAGAGAATATACCAAACCGGGAGATGCTCTTCCATTTAAAACTCCTTGTGCATTCGAGGTGGAAAGTGGGAAAACAATTATTCCTTCCACAGAACAATTCAACAGCCAGTTTGATGTGCACGGTTTGGAATGGAGTGCCGACAGCAAAAATGTGATGTTTGAATACAATCAGCGCGGACACCAAATATTCAGAGTTCTTGAACTGTCAACAGAAACCGGTGCTGTAAAACCGATCGTTGAAGAAACAAGCAAAACATTCATAAACTACAATCGTTATTTCCGTAAGAACCTAGCTAATGGTGATGAAGTTATCTGGATGAGTGAAAGAGACAACTGGAATCACCTTTACTTATATAACCGTCATACAGGTGAAGTGAAGAATCAGATTACCAAAGGAGAATGGTATGTGAGAGAAGTTATCAACGTAGACGAAGCAAACAGACAGATTATCTTCTCGGCTAATGGAATGGTTAAAGATGAAGATCCATATCTGATTCGCTATTATCGCATCAATTTCGATGGAACCGGACTAACTTGCCTCACTCCCGAAGAAGGAATGCATCAGGGTACATTCTCGGATAACTATAATTATTTCGTAGATGTTTATTCAATGGTTAATAAAGCTCCTGTTACTGTTCTAAGAGAAACAAAAAGTGGAAAGGTTATTATGCCACTTGAAAAGGCAGACATTACCCAACTTGTAAAAGCCGGATGGATAGCTCCCGAGCCTTTCGTTGCAAAAGGAAGAGATGGTAAAACTGATATCTGGGGAGTAATAATACGTCCAACGAACTTTGATCCACAAAAGAAATATCCTATTCTGGAATACATTTATGCAGGACCGGGAAGTCAATATACTCCGAAATCCTTTTATCCGTTCTTGGGATTCCATTCTGCCATTGCAGAACTTGGGTTCATTGTTGTACAGATGGATGGAATGGGAACATCTTTCCGTTCAAAATCCTTCGAAGAAATCATTTATAAGAATCTGAAGGATGCCGGACTGCCCGATCATATGGCATGGATAAAAGCTGCTGCACAGAAGTATCCTTATATGAATATAGATAAGGTAGGTATCTTTGGAGGTTCAGCCGGAGGACAAGAGTCGACAACAGCTACTCTTTTCTATCCTGAATTCTACAAAGCAGCTTATTCATCTTGTGGTTGCCATGATAACCGCATGGATAAAATCTGGTGGAACGAACAATGGATGGGTTATCCTATAGGAAAAGAATATACAGAATGTTCAAATGTAGAAAATGCACATTTACTAAAAACCCCATTAATGTTAGTTGTAGGAGAAATGGACGACAATGTTGATCCATCTTCAACTATGCAGGTTGTAAATGCTTTAATAAAAGCCAATAAGAACTTTGAACTTGTTGTATTACCAGGAAGTAATCATACTCTTGGAGGAGAATATGGAGAACACAAACGCTATGATTTCTTTGTGAAGAACCTTATGGGGGTAAATCCTCCAGCATGGGATTCAATAAAAATGAAATAGCCTTCCAGACATAACTAAACAAACAAGGGTGCTCAGTAAATATTGAGCACCCTTGTTCTTTACTATTATTATATATCAGACAGTTTTGCTAAGATCTCCTCTGCCTTCATAATCAATCATGGCCTTTCTCCATTCATCAGAAATAGGTTTCGTGGCTTTTGTCTTCGCATCAAAACCAACCATCACCGTTTGACAAATGCATTTTACTTCATTTGTGTCAACATTAATAAGTTGCTGAAACAGCTTAAAGCTTTTATTCCCTATTTCAACTACAGCCGTTTGTACAGCAACATTCTCGTTCGGATATACAGGTAAAAGAAAGCTAACTTGAATGTTTGCTATTACTACACCAACATCATTACTAGAAACCATTTCTGGCATAACTTCATTAAAATAAGAAGTCTTACCCAAATCATAGAATGAGAAGTAAACCGAGTTATTCACATGTCCTAATGCATCAAAGTCATTAAAACGCAATTGAATTGGAATCGTGTGTTTAAAATTTAATCTTTCCATCTGTTTGTAATATTGAGGTTACAAAAATAAGCAATTTTATATTCTATTTGCAACAATCTTCAATATTTGACATTTAAAAAACTACAATTTACAACTTTATTTTATAGATTTGTAGGCAGATTATGAACAATACACATAAAAAAGAATGGCTAAAATTACAAAAGAAGCGGCTTTGCTCTACCACTCACAGGGTAAACCCGGAAAAATTGAGGTAGTACCTACCAAACCTTACAGTACACAAACTGATTTATCTTTGGCATACTCTCCCGGAGTTGCAGAACCTTGTCTGGAAATTGAAAAAGATCCTCAAACAGCATATGACTATACAGCCAAAGGAAACTTAGTAGCTGTTATATCTAACGGAACAGCTGTATTAGGACTTGGAGACATTGGCGCAATTGCAGGAAAACCTGTAATGGAAGGTAAAGGACTACTCTTTAAGATATATGCAGGAATCGATGTTTTCGATATAGAAGTTAATGAAAAAGATCCAGAAAAGTTTATTGAAGCTGTTAAAGCTATCGCCCCAACTTTCGGAGGAATTAATCTGGAAGATATCAAAGCACCTGAATGTTTTGAGATAGAAACACGTTTGAAGGCAGAGCTTGACATTCCGGTGATGCATGACGACCAACATGGTACTGCAATTATTTCCAGTGCAGGTTTACTTAATGCACTTGAGGTAGCAAGAAAGAAGATTGAAGATGTGAAGATCGTTGTAAACGGTGCCGGTGCAGCTGCAGTTTCTTGTACTAAATTATATCTTGCACTTGGAGCACGCAAAGAAAATATTGTAATGCTTGATAGTAAAGGTGTTATTTCTACCGAACGTAAAAATTTGGATGAATCAAAGAAATTCTTTGCAACTTCACGCACCGACATCCATACATTGGGTGAAGCTATTAAAGGTGCTGACGTATTCTTAGGATTATCTAAAGGGAATATATTATCTCAGGATATGGTTCGTTCCATGGCAGATACTCCAATTGTTTTTGCATTAGCAAATCCTGTTCCTGAAATTACATACGAAGATGCAATGGCAGCTCGTCCAGACATATTGATGTCAACAGGACGTTCAGATTATCCAAACCAGATTAACAATGTAATTGGCTTCCCTTATATATTCCGTGGTGCTCTTGATACTCGTGCAAGCGCTATTAATGAGGAAATGAAACTGGCAGCTGTTAAAGCAATCGCTGCTTTGGCAAAATTACCTATACCTGAGATTGTAAATGAAGTATATAATGTATCCAACCTTACTTTCGGTCCGGAATACTTTATTCCAAAACCAGTTGACCCACGTTTGATTACTGAAGTTTCAATGGCTGTTGCTAAAGCTGCCATGGAATCAGGAGTAGCTCGTAAACCAATCGAAGATTGGGATGCTTATAAAAAACACCTGCGTGAACTAATGGGTTATGAATCTAAGCTGACTAGTCAACTTTATGACATGGCTCGTACCGATCCTAAAAAAGTTGTTTTTGCAGAAGGCGGACATCCAAACATGTTGAAAGCCGCCGTTGAAGCTAAGAACGAAGGTCTTTGCTATCCTATCTTATTAGGTAATGAGGAACGCATTGAAAAACTGGCAAAAGAACTGGATTTAAATCTTGATGGAATTGAAATTGTAAATCTTCGCCACGACAGTGAAACAGAACGTCGTGATCGTTATGCACACATCCTGACAGAGAAGCGTGCCCGTGAAGGTGCCAACTACGATGAAGCAACTGATAAAATGTTTGAGCGTAACTATTTTGGTATGATGATGGTAGAAACCGGAGAGGCAGATGCATTTATCACTGGCCTATATACCAAATACACCAATACTATTAAAGTTGCAAAAGAAGTTATTGGCATTCAGGAAGGATTTAATCATTTCGGAACAATGCATATTCTAAATTCAAAGAAAGGTACATACTTCTTAGCAGATACATTGATTAACCGCCATCCCGATACTGAAACATTAACAGATATTGCAAGATTGGCAGCCAATACTGTTCGTTTCTTTAATCAAACTCCGGTAATGGCCATGTTGTCATATTCTAACTTCGGTTCTGATCCTGTAGGAAGTCCAGCAAAAGTTCATGAAGCTGTAAGACAATTGCAGGAAAAATATCCGGATCTAGCAATTGATGGAGAAATGCAGGTAAACTTTGCCCTGAACAAAAATATCCGTGATGCAAAATATCCATTCACAAGATTATTAGGCAAGGATGTAAACACACTGGTATTCCCTAACTTAAGCTCTGCAAACTCTGGCTACAAACTAATTCAGGCAATGAGTGACACAGAATTAATCGGCCCTATCCAAATGGGTCTGAACAAACCTATTCACTTCACTGATAGTGAAAGTTCTGTTCGCGACATTGTTAACATTACTGCTGTTGCAGTTATTGATGCAATTGTTGATGCAAAAAAGAATTCAAAATAACCTTTGATATCCGGGATGATAAATATTAAATATAATATTATCATCCCGTTTTTTCTTTCTCCTAAATCATACTCATAAAAAGAAAGCTTTCCAGCTTGCTTGTGTGTTTGAATAACTCTTCTTTGGGATCTATCATTCTCGCAATATTTATTTCTGACATTTTAATTTTCATTCCAATATATAAGTCTTCCAAAAGAATGAAATAAAATATTTCGCATATTCATAAATATATTAAATAACCAATTTGATATTTTTACCTGTATTAATTTTATAATCTGTTTGATATTTAAAATTAAAAGTATACATTTGCAATAAGAACTTAGAATTATATTTTTTAACATACAACAACCAATAAAAGAAATCTTATGAATGCAAATCAGGTATTAGAGAATCTTAAAAGAAGATTTCCTAATGAACCAGAGTACCATCAAGCGGTGGAGGAAGTCCTTTCCACTATTGAAGAAGAGTACAACAAACATCCCGAATTTGAGAAAGCAAACCTAATTGAACGTCTCTGTATTCCAGACAGAGTATTTCAGTTTAGAGTAACCTGGATGGATGATAAAGGTAATGTCCAGACTAACATGGGTTACCGTATTCAGCACAACAATGTGATAGGTCCTTACAAGGGAGGTATCCGCTTCCACAGTTCTGTAAATCTTTCTATTCTAAAATTCCTTGCATTTGAGCAAACATTCAAGAACTCACTGACCACCTTGCCTATGGGTGGTGCAAAAGGTGGTTCAGACTTCTCTCCTCGTGGAAAATCAAGTGCCGAAGTTATGCGCTTCGTACAATCATTCATGCTTGAACTATGGCGCCACATTGGTCCGGAAACAGATGTTCCTGCCGGGGATATAGGTGTAGGTGGCCGTGAAATAGGTTACATGTTTGGAATGTACAAAAAACTGGCTCGTGAATTTACTGGTACATTCACAGGTAAAGGTCGCGAATACGGTGGATCATTAATTCGTCCTGAAGCTACAGGTTATGGTAACATCTACTTCCTTATGGAAATGCTAAAAACCAAAGGAACAGATTTGAAAGGCAAAATCTGTACAGTTTCCGGTTCAGGTAACGTTGCTCAATATACTATTGAGAAAGTTATTGAACTAGGTGGTAAAGTTGTTACCTGTTCTGATTCTGACGGATATATCTATGATCCGGACGGAATTGACCGTGAGAAGCTTAACTACATCATGGAACTTAAGAACCTTTACAGAGGACGTATCCGTGAATATGCAGAGAAATATGGCTGCAAGTATGTAGAAGGAGCTAAACCTTGGGGTGAAAAGTGCGATATTGCTCTTCCATCTGCAACTCAAAACGAATTAAATGGGGACCATGCCCGTACATTGGTTGAAAACGGATGTATGGCTGTTAGCGAAGGTGCCAACATGCCTTCTACTCCGGAAGCTATCAAAGTATTCCAAGATGCTAAAATTCTTTATGCTCCGGGAAAAGCAGCCAATGCCGGTGGTGTTTCTGTTTCTGGTCTTGAAATGACGCAGAACTCTATTAAGTTAGGATGGGGTGCAGAAGAAGTTGATACTAAATTAAAGAGTATCATGCAAAGTATTCATGAAGCTTGCGTTAAATATGGAATTGAAGCCGATGGATATGTAAACTACGTGAAAGGTGCAAACGTTGCAGGTTTCATGAAAGTTGCTAACGCTATGATGGCTCAGGGTATTGTTTAATTAGCAAGAATAATAAAGTCACAGTGATAAGGCGACCCTTGCGGGCCGTCTTATTTTTTATTGTATTCTGCCTAATATTCCTTTTACATCTTTGATTGTGTAATATATTTCGAATATATTTGCATTTTCTTACAATTATACGTTACGATTATAAAAGAGAAATAAAGATGAGAAAAGTGACGCTAATTTTAGCATGCGGAATGATTGCAGTAAACACTTTCGGACAAAAGACAAAAATAGTCTATCCGATTACAAAGAAAGACAATACCGTGGATACGTACTTCGGTGTAAAAGTCTCAGATCCATATCGCTGGTTGGAGAATGATACAACGAAAGAAACAGCAGCTTGGGTAAAAGCACAAAACAAAGTTACATCTACCTATCTGGCAAAGATTCCTTTCCGGAACAAACTAAAGCAACGGCTTACAAATCTGGCCAATTACGAAAAGATAGGTGCTCCGTTTAAGAAAAACGGTAAATACTATTTCTACAAAAATGATGGTTTGCAAAACCAGAGTGTTCTCTATGTGCAGAATTCACTAGACTCGCAACCAGAGGTTTTTCTCGACCCCAATAAGTTATCGGAAGACGGAACAGTAGCCCTAACCGGGATTTCCTTTTCCAAAGACGGCAAATACTTTGCTTATACTGTTTCCAGAAGTGGTTCTGACTGGAGAGAAATTTATGTGATGGACATTGCCACACGTAAATTACTTAACGATCACATTCAATGGGCTAAGTTTACAGGAGCTGCCTGGCAGGGAGATGGCTTTTACTATAGTGCGTATGATGCGCCTGTAGCAGGAAAAGAGTTCTCAAATGTAAATGAGAACCATAAAATCTATTTCCACAAGATTGGTGAGCCACAATCAAAAGACGTGCTGGTATACCAGAATCCTAAGTATCCTAAACGATTCTATTCTGCCAGTGTAAGTGAAGATCAACGCATTCTTTTTATTTATGAATCAGGAGAAGGACGTGGAAACACTATCTTCATGAAGAATCTGACTAAAGCAGATACTCCTATTGAACAGCTAACTACCGATTTTAATTACGATTACTCCCCTATTGAAGTTATTGGTAATAAGATTTTCTTCTCCACCAACTTTGGCGCGCCTAAAACCAAAGTCATGGTCGCTGATATAAATTCACCAAAATTGGAAAACTGGAACGACTTAGTACCGGAATCAACCTCTGTTCTTTCTGGAGCCGAAATTATAGGAGGTAAACTAATGTTGACTTATGATAAAGATGCTTCCAATCATGCATTTGTATATAGCACTGAAGGCAAGTGTCTTCATGAAGTAAAACTGCCTTCGCTAGGTTCTGTAGGATTTAGTGGTGATAAGGACGATAATATCGCTTTTTATTCTTTTACTTCTTTCACCTTTCCCGGAGCTATTTACAAATATAATGTAGATGCAAATGAGTCGACCTTATATAGGGCACCAAAAGTAGATTTCAATCCAGAAGAGTTTGTTACCGAGCAGGTGTTCTATCCTAGTAAAGACGGAACAAAAATTCCGATGTTTCTTACTTACAAGAAAGGGCTAAAAAGGAACGGAAGTAATCCTGTTTACCTTTATGGTTACGGAGGATTCAACATCAGCCTCAACCCAAGCTTCACAACCTCACGTATTCCTTTCCTTGAGAATGGAGGTATTTATGCACAAGTAAACCTTCGTGGCGGTGGTGAATATGGTGAAGAGTGGCACGTTGCCGGAACAAAGATGAAAAAGCAGAATGTATTTGATGACTTTATCTCTGCAGCCGAATATTTGATTGCAAAGAAATATACTAATAAACAGAAAATAGCCATTGTGGGTGGTTCTAATGGCGGACTACTCATTGGAGCATGTGTGAATCAGCGTCCGGACTTATTCAAAGTAGCTATTCCTGAAGTAGGAGTTATGGATATGCTTCGTTACCACAAATTCACCATTGGGTGGAACTGGGCAAGTGATTACGGCACAAGTGAAGACAGCAAAGAGATGTTTGAATACCTCAAAGCTTATTCTCCGCTTCACACCTTTAAGAAGGGAATTACTTATCCCGCCATTATGGTAACTACTGCCGATCATGATGACCGTGTAGTTCCGGCTCACTCTTTCAAATATGCCGCAACTCTTCAGGATGCAAGCAACGGAAAGACTCCAACACTGATACGCATCGACAGCAAGGCCGGTCACGGATCGGGTAAACCAATGAGCAAAGTTCTTGAAGAGCAATCAGATATTTATTCATTTATCATGTATAACATGGGGATGAATTCTAAATTCTGAGAGATACAAATTGAATAACGAAAAGCCCGTTTACTGGAATTTAATCAGTAAACGGGCTTTCTTTATAATGACTATTCGGTTGATTCTGAAAGCATCAGGAAACTTTTTTATTTCCTTGTACAAAACAATTCATTATTTTGTACAGAAGAAAGTAATCTTTTGTACAAGAGAATAAAAAGGCAACGTCAATTCTTATTCAATATTATACTATCTGACTAGAATCAATGGCGAAGTAGTATAGCATCAGACTTTAACCATAACACACAATCAGCAATAAATATCTCATGCATCAATTATTTAAAATAACCTACAGGATGATTTAACAGAAGAGTTTGCGTTCCAGTCAGCTTCAATGCCTTCTTTAATTCCTCTTTATTCATTGTAGCCCGCACAACAGTTGCCAGTCCCACTCCCGAGCAAAACAAAGATATATTCTGCGAAACAATTCCTGCATCAAGTGCGCCCCAGATTTGATCAGTATCCGAAACCAGAATCAGACATACCGGAGCCTTTACCGGGCGAACATCTCCATTGCTTACAGGATCTAAAGTGCTGGTTAACGCGTTATACAGGTAACTGCCCTCGGCCATACAAACATAAACCTTTATGTCTTGTTTGTTGCGTGAAGAAGGAGCAGTTCTTTTGCCCTCTTTAGGTCTGTTTATACCATTTGCAGCCCAAAGAAGATCGGAAAGATCTTGCTGACTAAGCATTTTTTCCGAAAATTCACGAGTGGATTTACGATTAGCCAAAGCCTTCATCACTTTTTCACCCCGATTCAAATCCGGTGCATTTAGCTTTATTGGTTTAATTTCCTGCGCATTAGTGCATGAAATAAGCATAAACAGTGTCATTAAAAATAAGGATCGTTTCATTTTTCTTTGTTTTAAAATTACTACATATTTAAAGGATTTCCAGTTATCGCTTCTAAGGCTTCATCACAAGCCCAATATTCTTCTTACCATCTATTTTCACTATTAGTGGCTTTTCAAAATGTATATGACGAAGGTACTGGGTTTCAAACACTGCATCCTTTTCATTCAGGAAAGCCTGATCGTAAATACCATCGTTCATATAAGAATTGATTGTAAAATACCCCACTCCAAAAGAGGTAAGATTTTGAAAGAAATGTGTTCCCTGACTTGGGTCAATTCTGTAATTCGTTAAACCGGCTTCCACAATAACCTTTGCAGCAGATATATGCGGCCATTTTACCGGAATTCCGAGCCAGGTATCATTGGAACCCCATCTGCCCGGTCCAACTAGTATATAGTTTTGCTTCTTTTCCAAAAACTGTTTATTCAATTTTTCTATCTCATACGCAATATCCTGATTATGAGAAGCATTATAATGATCTGTCTTTACATAAACAACATCATAAACATCATTCATAACTCCATGCCCCAAAGCATGGTTAGAGCTTAGTAGCGTATTTTCTTTACTAACCAACGATAAATCTTCGTCAATCATCTCTTTGCTATCCACAATAGGACGAATCTGCAATAAATAGAATGTACCCGATTTATCTATTTCCGTACTCATGTTTGCTGCAAATTCAATTTCCACAGGTCTCCTCATCTCTTTCTCACCATACTTCATTGCCAGTTGAAGGATGCGTGACAATGGAAATACTTCGTGCTGAAGAATATTTGCAAACGTAATCAGTTTTCGTCCACCCGGATAAAGACCATCACGAATAATTTGATCATACGGATCAAACGTAGAAGCAATGTAACGCAATGAGCCATCATTTTCAGCCTCCTTTATCGGAAGTTTCAATAAATTAAAACCGTCATCAATAGAAAAGTTATTGCCAACGTTCTTCAGATCCAGTGCATAAAAACGAGTCTGAGTTTCCTTTAATGCGAGATCCATCTCACTGGTTTGCAATACCTTATTGGGATGATAGGGAGAAAACCTCAATGTCATTCCTCCGTCTACTATGTACTTTCCAAGCCCTAATGCAATGTTCACCGTTCCTTCTTCTGGTTTTTCATCGCCAATAGGATAATAATTAAGTGATCTGGCCACGCCGGACATAGAAGGATAATAGCGGTCACCATACTGGTTACCAACCATTTCCTGAAGAATGACAGCCATCTTTTCCTGATCAATAACATTCGAAGTCGCTTGCATATAAGATTTGCTGTCGCTAAAGTAAACCGAAGCATAAACGCCTTTAATAGAATCGCTCAACATACGAAGCATTTCGTACTTATCGTCCAGATAAGGAATCATATAGGTAGAGTAAATACCAGCGAAAGGCTGGTAATGAGAATCTTCCAACAAACTGGACGAGCGGATAGCAATCGGAGATTTTACTACATCAAAGAATGTGAAGAAATCCTCAATTAACCGTTCAGGTAACTTGGCTTTCAGGAAATACTTCAGGATTGTATCATCATCCACATCTGAAAGAGCCACCTGATATAAGTTATTTGTCTCCATGAACTCATCAAAGATGTCTGTGCAAAGAACAACCGTTTTTGGAATGACCACTTGTGCATTCTCAAATTCTTCAAATTCAGGATGACGCTTTACCATGTTATCAATAAATGCCAGTCCCCTGCCCTTTCCTCCTAATGAACCATCACCAATACGGGCAAAATTAGAGTAACGGTCAAAGCGGTCACGTTTAAAGACAGCCACCACTCCTTGATTCTTCATCTTTCGATATTTCACAATCGATTCGAAAATAATCTTCCTGTAAATATCGATGTCCACCACCTTATCAAAGGTTATCTGTCGCAGGAACTCAGCCACGGGAAACATTGCCCGGGAATAGAGCCACCGAGAAATATGATTCCGGGAAATATGATATAATAATGATTCGCTGGGTACAGCAAAGATTATATTCTGAAGATCTTTCAGATTACGAACCTTGGCTACCTCTTCATTTGTTTCGGGATTGCGAAATATAAAATCTCCAAAACCAAAATTTTCAGAGACAATCTGCTGCAGGTCAACATCCATTTTCTTGGAATTCTTGTCTACAAAGCTGGCCGAATAGCGGGCTGCATAAACCTGATTGTCTATCTCTGAAGATTGGATGATCAATGGAACAAAAGGATCTTTCTTACGTATCTCAGCACATAACTTAATTCCCGCCATTGCATCTCTTTTTCCATTTCGGGGGAACCTTACATCTGTAATTACTCCCAGCATATTGTTCTGGAATTTATTGTAAAGTTCAATTGCTTCCTCATAATTCTTGGCCAAGGCTATTTTAGGACGTCCCCGCATACGTAAGGTTCGCTGGTGTTCATTCAATGCTTCTGTGGCAAAATCCTGAGATTGTTGCAGAATAAATTTATAGAGACTGGGCAAAACAGATGAATAAAAACGAATGGAGTCTTCCACTAATAGAATCATCTGTACACCAACTTCCGCCACATCATGTTCCAGATTCATATTATCCTCTACCAGCTTAATAATGGAAACAAGTAAATCAGTATTTCCAAGCCAGCAGAAAACATATTCAAATGCACTGATATCTTCATTTGCTATGCGTCTTCTCACCCCATGAGAGAAAGGAGTAAGAATCACAATAGGGATTTGCGGATACTTCTCTTTAATCATACGCCCCGTAGCAAAAAAATCACTTTTATCAGTGCTTGGCATACAAATAACCAGATCGTACTGCATATTTTCCAATTCCATCCAAGCCTCTTCTTCTGTTGAAATCTGAGTAAAGCGGGGAGGATAGCGTAAACTTAGCGCAGCATACTCATTAAAGATCTTTTCATCTATGCGTCCGTCATCTTCCAACATAAATGCATCATACGGATTGGCTATAAGCAAAACATTAAATATCCGCCTGGTCATCAGGTTGACAAAAGTAGTATCTCTGAAATAAAGTTGGTTTAATTTTAGTTTACTGAGCATTGCAGATTCTGATTATTAATGTAACAAATTTGAGGATTATTTTTGTCTTATGCAACAAATGAATTGAAAAGTAGCCCTTAAAATAGTAAAATACCATTTTATCATATTTTCATCAACAAATTTACAAAAAAATTAGCTAAACTCATTTAATTAACTAAATTTGCAGTATTAGAGTTTACTTTTTATCAATAAAAGGTTAATAAACTATTTAAAATATAATATTATGAATATCGATCTTATTATGGCTTCATTAGAAGCTAAACACCCTGGAGAACTTGAATACCTCCAAGCTGTTAAAGAAGTGCTGATTTCTATTGAAAATGTTTATAATCAACATCCTGAATTTGAGAAAGCCCGTATCATAGAACGACTGGTAGAGCCAGATCGAATCTTTACATTTAAAGTGCCTTGGGTAGACGATCAAGGAAACGTACAGTTAAATATTGGTTACCGCGTTCAGTTCAATAATGCCATTGGCCCATATAAAGGCGGTATTCGTTTTCATGCATCTGTAAATCTTTCCATTCTGAAATTCCTGGGATTTGAACAAACATTCAAAAATGCACTGACCACTCTTCCTATGGGTGGAGGTAAAGGTGGATCTGATTTCTCTCCTCGGGGTAAGTCTGATGCTGAGATTATGCGTTTCTGCCAGGCATTCATATTAGAACTCTGGCGCCATATTGGTCCTGACACAGATGTACCTGCCGGAGATATAGGTGTAGGTGGACGAGAAATAGGCTACATGTTTGGCATGTATAAGAAACTTGCCCGTGAATTTACTGGCACCTTTACTGGTAAAGGACTCGAATACGGCGGTTCCTTAATCCGTCCTGAAGCAACAGGCTTCGGCGGACTCTATTTTGTAAATCAGATGCTAAGCACAAAAGGCATTGATCTCAAAGACAAAACAGTTGCAGTTTCTGGTTTTGGAAATGTAGCATGGGGTGCAGTAACCAAAGCAACCGAACTTGGAGCAAAAGTGGTAACCATCTCTGGTCCCGACGGATATATATACGATGAAGAAGGAATCAGCGGAGAGAAAATTGATTATATGTTGGAATTACGTGCCACTGGAAATGACATTGTAGAACCATACGCAGAGATGTTTAATGCTAAATTCATTCCTAACCGTCATCCATGGGAAGTTAAGGTAGACATTGCGCTACCTTGTGCTACTCAAAATGAGTTAGATGGTGAAGATGCTAAGTTACTAATTGAAAACAAGGTTTTATGTGTGGGAGAGATTTCCAATATGGGATGTACCCCCGAAGCAATTGACCTGTTCATTGAAAACAAAATAATGTATGCACCAGGCAAGGCAGTTAATGCCGGTGGAGTTGCAACTTCCGGACTTGAAATGTCTCAGAATGCAATGCATTTGAGCTGGGGTGCTGCAGAAGTAGATAACAAGCTTCATGAAATTATGCACGGCATCCATGCTCAATGCGTGAAATACGGCACAGAGCCCGACGGATATATTAATTACGTAAAAGGTGCAAATATTGCAGGATTCATGAAAGTGGCACATGCCATGATGGATCAAGGTATAGTATAAAATAAAAGAAAACTTCGTTTAGTTATTTTTTTAATTTGCATTGCCCGTTCCCCTGGTAAGAGGAGCGGGCTGTCGTTTTTATACATGAATTATTCGTTTTTTTCATTTTTATTCTTATCTTTGTCCCGAGACGGTTAACCAAAACAGAAAAAATATGGTCAACAAGATATTATTTTTACTGTTTCTTCTGACCACTGTCAGTGTTTGCTCATCTGCACAAGAAACAGGAAAAGCTACTTATTACGGGAAAAGATTGCAAGGCAGAAACACTGCCAGCGGAATACGTTATCACAATGACAGCCTCACTTGTGCCCACCGTTCATATCCTTTCGGGACCTTACTAAAGGTAAAGAACCTGAATAATGACAAAGAAGTAATTGTGAAGGTTACTGACAGAGGACCTTTTGGAAGAAGTTACATTATAGACTTATCCTATTGTGCTGCAAAAGAGATAGAACTGCTCAGAGCCGGGATAGCACCTGTAGAGGTTAGCGTTTATAGTCCCATCGAAGTTCCATTAAGAGTTAATGATGAAATAAAACCTCATTGGGAGCTTGAAGTAGCTGTACCCAACAAAGTGTGCCCGGATATTATGGACGAGGTAAAGTCTAACGAAAAGGCAGGCTTATCAAAATAAGAATATTATCACTAAATAATGAAATCATCAAATGAACTAGCACTGCGCCAGGAGAAAATACGTACCCTCATGGTTCAGTCCGATATTGACGCTGCACTTATTTGTTGCAACGTGAACATACTTTATACTTGTGGACAAGTTATCAATGGATATTGTTATCTCCCTGCTGTGGGAGAGCCTCTCTATTTTGTAAAACGACCAAGCGGGTTAAGAGGATCACATATTCATTACATCCGAAAGCCCGAACAAATAGCTGAATTACTGAAAGAAAAAGATATTCCTTTTCCCAAAACGCTGATGCTGGAGGGAGATGAACTATCATTTACCGAATATACCCGGTTGGCAAGCATATTCCCTGCTGCCAAATGTGTGAACGGAACGCCTATTATCAGAAATGCACGTAGCATAAAGACTGATGTGGAAATTGAATTATTCCGCCAGGCAGGTGCAGCTCATACACGCGCTTACAATCAAATACCATCAATTTATCGTAGTGGAATGGACGATCGCCAGTTCTCTATCGAAATTGAACGGATTATGCGATTAGAAGGATGTCTGGGTCTTTTCCGCGTATTTGGTCAAAGTATGGAAATTTTCTTTGGAAGCGTACTCGCCGGAAACAATGCAGAAGCACCATCACCTTACGACTTTGCTTTGGGAGGAAAAGGATTAAGTCCTGCCCTACCCGGTGGACTAAACGGAACCAAATTAGAAAAAGGGAATACTGTAATGGTAGATCTAGGAGGAAACTTTAACGGATATATGTGTGATATGTCTCGCGTGTTCTCAGTTGGGAAAGTCAGTGAAGAAGCATACAAAGCACATCAGGTTTGTATGGAGATCCAATCGGAAGTTATTGCCATGGCAAAACCCGGAGCTGTTTGCGAAACGCTTTATAATAAGTCCATTGATATAGTAACCAAAGCAGGCTTCAAGGACCAATTTATGGGAACCAAGCAACAAGCCAAGTTTGTAGGTCATGGCATTGGATTGGAGATTAACGAATCTCCGGTATTTGCTCCACGAGTGAAACAAGAATTACAGCCGGGAATGGTCTTTGCTCTTGAACCCAAGATTGTATTGCCAGGTGTAGGCCCTGTTGGTATTGAGAATTCATGGGCTATTAATGAACATGGAGTAGAGAAGCTCACACTTTGTCCAGAAGAGATTATTGATTTGGAAAACTGTTGATAGGTAAAGTTTAAGCTATTCATAAGATCTTTTTTTTATTCGCCAACAAATAAAATCCATACTCCAATAAATAAAAACCATTGGAGAATAAACTAAAACTATTGCTTAATGGTTTTTGAAAAACACAACCGGATGTTGACCGAACTCCGGTTGTGTTTTTTTTAAAGCTGGCGGGATATTTTGAAAAGCTACCCTCACTCCCTCACTATTTCAAATAACCTCTTGATTGTTTGATAATTACCCCGTTAGGGTAGCCTTTTAAGCCCTCACTTTTTTCTTGTTTTTAGGGTCAACCATCACGTTTTCGATGCATTTCTCATCAAAAACAAGAATTTTGAATACATTCTTTCAGAACAAAACAAAACGTTCAAAAATGTTAATTGAGGTCAAAAACGTGAGGGTAGACTACTTTTTGTGGGGTATAAGTGAGGGTTGAGCTGATCCATCACGGGTATACTTACTTGTTTATCATCACATTAAGCACAATCGTGAGGGAGTGATGGATGAAAATTCATTTTTCACTCCGTAGCATAAAAAAGCAGCTTACCAATTTTATCAAATCAGTAAACTGCTTTTCATTATTTCGGAACTGTACTAGAACAGTCGTTTAAAATCTGGTTTAATAATAGCAGTAATTGCTAAATAAGCGCCAAGAAGTATCAATGGAATACTTAGTTGTTGTCCTATATTTAATTGCATATTCACTTCTGCAGCCACCTGTGGATTTTTCATAAATTCAAGTCCAAAACGGGCACCAAAAAAGATAATCAGACAAACACCGGTAATCAAACCAACTTTGCTTTGAAGTTTAAACTTCCAGTACATCACCAGTGACACAATCAATGCGGTGATGCAATAGAGCATTTCATAAATCTGTGTGGGATGGCAAGGAAGTCCGTTGAAATCTCTCACCCACTCTGCCGAACGTACAAACTTAAATCCCCATGGCATTGTTGTTGGAAAACCGAAGATTTCAGAATTCATTAAATTGCCCAACCGGATGCAGGCAGCTGCCACAGCAATGGCAGGAATCATACGGTCAAACAACCACCAAACACTTTTATGGGTAACCTTCTTAGAATAATATACCATGGTAATGATCAGTGCAAATACTCCTCCATGGCTGGCTAGTCCACCATTCCATATAGCAAATATCTGCATGGGATGCGCACTGTAGTAGCCCCATTCATAAAAGAAACAGTGTCCCAAACGAGCTCCTACTACAGAACTGATAATGGTATAGAAGAAGAGCTTGTCTACCCAGTCTTCCGGGTGCTTTTCATATTTAAACAAACGACTCACCATCTCATAACCAATCAGGAAACCAATTCCCCATAACAATCCGTACCATCTGATTTCACGACCAAAAATCGTAAAAATAGCTGGATCAACATTCCATGTTATATATGCCAACATATTTATTATTTATAAATTAATATCAAACAAATTTCTTTATTGAAAGGACAAAAATAATCATTTTGAATAACAAACAAAGTTTTGTCGTCATAATATATTAAAAAATGTGGATAGAATGGACTATTCAAGGCAATAAACAGGTATAGATTGACGTTTCTTTTTAGAGACAATAGCCATGAACGCAATAAAGTTGTACTTTTGTCTCATTTTCTAATTAAAAACGAATAAAATGATAGAGTATATAAAAGGAAATATTGCAGAATTAAGCCCGGCTTCTGTAGTAATTGATTGTAACGGACTGGGGTATTTTGCTAACATTTCATTGAACACATATTCTGCTATTCAGAATCTTAGCAGTGTAAAACTATATATTTACGAAGCTATCCGTGAAGATGCTTATGTACTTTATGGCTTTGCTGACAAGCAGGAACGAGAATTGTTTATGTTGCTTATTTCCGTGTCGGGCATTGGTGGAAATACAGCCCGCATGATTCTTTCAGCCCTATCTCCTAGTGAATTGGCCAATGTTATCAGCACAGAAAATGCAAATGTACTTAAAACGGTTAAAGGAATTGGCCTGAAAACGGCTCAAAGGGTTATTATTGATTTAAAGGATAAGATTAAAATCACTACCGGCAGTAGTGTTACGGGTACAATCAGCCAGAACTCCGAAGTTCATGATGAAGCTGTGGCTGCTTTAACGATGCTGGGTTTCAATACTGCCGCATCACAAAAAGTGGTATTCGCCATTCTAAAGGAAGAGCCTTTGGCTAAAGTTGAACAGGTAATAAAATTAGCATTAAAGAGATTGTAGAATGAGGAGCGGAAAGTGGTTTATCTGCTTATTACTGACCATCCTTAGCCTTCATGCCTGGGCAGTCTTTAATAACAGCTCACCTAACGAGGTGAGTAACCACTCTTCAAATTCAACATCACAGGAACCGACACCTCCGGATTCTGTTAAACCACGGTATTCAGTAAAGAGAACAGCTCCGGAGAGGTTGGACGATATGAAAAAGTCTCCTGCCGATCTTCGTACTCCGGAAAACATTAAAACGGAAGTTGAATACGACGAAAAGTCGAATTTATACGTGATCCGTACTAAAGCAGGAACCTCTCAGGTGGATGTTCCTCTCTTCCTTACTCCGGAAGAGTATTCGGATTGGAGCCTGAAAAAGTCCATTCAGGATTTTTACCGGGCAAAAAATGCAGAGGCATTTGCCAAAGGTAAAGATGAGTTCAAATTCATGGATATGAAATTTGATCTTGGTCCTGCAGAAAAGATTTTTGGTCCGGGTGGCGTACAGATAAAAACACAGGGAAACGCAGAGCTTAGCTTCGGGTTTAAGACTAAAAATGTGAATAATCCTTCTCTGCCAGAGCGGACAAGAAAGACTACCGGATTTGACTTTGACGAAAAGATCAATATAAGCGTCAATGGCAAGGTGGGTGATAAGGTCAACATGAACATGAACTACAACACCGATGCTACTTTTGACTTTGACACAAAAAAAATAAAGCTCAAATATGAGGGGAAAGAGGATGAGATTGTAAAATTAGTGGAGGCCGGTAATGTTTCCATGCCTACCAATTCTTCGCTGATACGCGGAGCCACCTCGTTGTTTGGTATCCGTACTGATCTGCAATTTGGAAAACTCAAGTTGCAGACTGTTATTTCTCAGCAGGAATCTGAATCTAAAACAGTTAAAAGTAAAGGAGGCGCACAAACCACCTCTTTTGAGATTTCTGCAGACAACTATGATGAAAACCGCCATTTCTTTCTGGCTCACTACTTCAGGGATACTTACGACAAGAACATGAGCCAGTTACCTAACATCACTTCCGGGGTAACTATCAACAGAGTTGAAGTATGGATTACCAATAAAAGAGGAAATTATGATAATCCGAGAAATGTGGTGGCGCTGACTGACCTGGGAGAGAATGAGCATATAAGTAATTCTTTCTGGGCAAAATCAGGTGTAAACAAAGTGCCGGCCAATAGTGCCAATGATGTTTATTCAAGAATGATCAGCGATTATTCCACTGCCCGGAACATTAATATGGTAAGCGCAACTTTAGGGGCTATTCCACAAATTGAAGGTGGAATGGATTATGAAAAGATTGAGAGTGCCCGTCTGTTAACCAGCTCTGAATATACACTTAACAGCTCTTTGGGATATATTTCTTTGAAATCAACTTTGCAATCGGATGAAGTTCTGGCTGTAGCCTTTGAATATACATATAAAGGCAAGCGTTACCAGGTAGGTGAATTTGCTTCTGATATAAAAGAGACTGAATCAGCTCTTTTCCTGAAGTTATTAAAGAACACTTCCAATTCTCCTGCATCGGGATGCTGGGATCTGATGATGAAGAACGTTTATTCGCTGAACGCTTATCAGCTGCAAAGTGATAAGTTTCGCCTGGATATAAAATACCAGAGCGACACAACAGGAGTTTACCTGAATTATATTCCTGAGGGGAAAATTAATAAAACTCCATTGTTACGGGTGATGAATCTGGACCGACTGGATGCAAAGAACCAGGCTAATCCAAACGGATTCTTTGACTTTGTGGAGGGATATACAGTGACAGCCCAAAACGGGCGCATCTTCTTCCCGGTGGTAGAACCTTTCGGTAGTCATTTGCGACAAGCCATAGGGAGTGATGTAATTGCAAAAAAATATGTTTATCAGGAACTTTATGATTCTACAAAGACAGTTGCCAAACAAATAGCCGAGAAGGATAAGTTTAAACTAACAGGTGAATACCGCGCCTCTTCGGGGGCAGAAATCAGGCTGGAATCTACGAATATTCCGGTTGGTTCAGTAAAAGTTACCGCTGGTGGTGTTACTCTTATAGAAAACTCAGACTATACGGTTGACTATTCAATGGGTATTGTTACCATTATCAACCAAAGTATTATTGATGCGGGTACATCTGTCAGCGTAAATCTGGAGAGTAACAGCAGTTATAACCTGCAACGTAAAACGATGCTGGGAATGAACTTCACTTACGACTTTTCCAAAGATTTTCAGATTGGTGGTACCATTATGCACTTGAAAGAAAAACCCATGACAACAAAAGTGGCTATGGGTGACGAACCGATCAGCAACACTATCTGGGGACTTAACACTTCATGGAAGAAGGAAAGTCAGTGGCTTACTAACATGGTAGACAAGCTGCCTTTTGTCCGGGCCACTCAGCCATCACGTATAAACATGACAGCAGAGTTTGCTCAACTGATTCCCGGACATGCATCGGGCATACAAAACAATGCTTCATACATTGATGATTTTGAATCGACTAAAACTGGTATTGATTTACGGCAGCCTTCTTACTGGATGCTTGCCGCCACACCTTACGAAAGTGGCTCCAGTGCCCGCTTTCCGGAAGCATCTAAATCTAACGATATCACTTATGGCATGAACAGAGCTCTTTTGTCCTGGTACACTATTGACGGACTTTTCACCCGCCGAAGCTCATCATTAACACCATCTCATATAAAAAGTGACCTCAATCAGCTCTCAAATCATTATGTGCGGGAAGTGTACGAACAGGAGATTTTCCCAAATAAGGAAACATCTTACATGGAAACATCTACCCTTTCCATTCTTAACCTGGCTTATTATCCCAATGAGCGTGGACCGTATAATCTTGATCCGAACCTAACATCAAAAGGTTATCTTCCCAATCCCGAAAAACGTTGGGGTGGAATTATGAGAAAGCTGGACACCAGTGATTTTGAAACGGCAAATATTGAATATATTGAGTTCTGGATGCTCGATCCGTTTATTTATGAAAGTACTACAGGTAACCGCCGTGGTGGCGATTTTTATATTAATCTGGGTGAAGTATCGGAAGATATTCTGAAGGATGGAAAGAAATACTTTGAAAACGGAATGCCTGTTGACGGTGATCAGACTAAAGTGGAAGAAACTGTTTGGGGAAAAGTTCCCAAGGAACGAAGCATTGTTTATGCATTTGATAATGCTTCGGGGGCAAGAAAGAAGCAGGATGTGGGATTGAACGGACTATCCGCTGAGGAAGAAAAAACATTTGGCACATATAGCTCTTATCTGAATAAGTTAAAAGCAATTCTTGACCCTGCAGTTTATGCACAATTTGAAAAGACTCCGGCCGGAGATCTTTACCACTATTATCGGGGCACGGATTATGACCAGGAAGAAAAAAGTATTCTGGACCGCTACAAATACTACAACAATACGGAAGGAAACTCTACCGCATCTGAGGACTCTCCTGAGAAATATGATGTTTCTGCCAAAACTGTTCCCGATGTGGAAGATATTAATCAGGATAATACGCTCAATGAATACGAGAAATACTTCCAGTATAAAATTAGTCTGACTCCTGAGAGCATGAAGGTGGGAAGTAATTACATCACCAACAAACGGACTGCAAATGTAAAGTTACGTAATGGTAAGACTGAAGAGGTAAACTGGTATCAGTTCAAGATTCCGGTAAAGGACTATGAAAAGGCAGTAGGATCAATTTCTGATTTCAAGTCCATCCGTTTTATGCGTATGTATCTGACAAACTTTGTAGATCCTGTTGTTCTGAGATTTGCCACACTCGACTTAGTTCGCGGAGAGTGGAGAACTTATGACCAGGCATTGTATAATTCTCAGCAGCCTGCTCCAACTGTTAGCGGTAGTCTGGATGTTTCATCCGTGAACATTGAAGAGAATAGTGACAAAACTCCTGTTAATTATGTACTTCCTCCGGGCATTACCCGGGTTATTGACCCTTCGCAGCCTCAGCTTAAACAAGAAAATGAGCAAGCCATGAGTCTGAAAGTGCAGAATCTTTCTCCGGGAGATGCACGAGCTGTCTATAAAAGTTCAGGGTTAGATCTTCGTCAATATAAACGTTTGCAGATGTTTGTACACGGCGAAAAGTTACTTGATGATGTTACAGAATTAGGAAACAATGAGATTTCTGTCTTCATCCGGTTAGGTTCCGATTATAAAAACAACTATTACGAATACGAGATTCCTTTGAAACTGACTCCTCACGGACAGTATAATGGAAATACCTTAAGTGGCTGTGAGGCTGTGTGGCCTCAAGACAATATGCTGAATATTCCTTTTTCTATATTTACTGAACTAAAGAAACTGCGCAATACAGCAAAAAACACAGCCGGTTCAAATGTCAGTTATTCAAAACTATATTATACCTATGACACCGACCAGCCGGCCAATAAGATTAGCATAATAGGAAATCCAAGTCTTGCTGAAGTTAAAACCATTATGATTGGAGTCAGAAACAATGCCCGTTCTTTAAAATCAGCGGAAGTTTGGGTAAATGAACTACGATTGACAGATTTCAATGAATCGGGCGGATGGGCAGCACAGGGAAACATGAATGTACAACTATCGGATTTAGGGAGTATAAACCTTGGCGGACATGTGGAAACTGCAGGATTCGGAGGATTGGAACAAAGTGTAAGTGAAAGAAGACTGGATGATTATTACCAATACAATTTCACCACAAGCTTTGAACTGGGTAAGTTCTTCCCAGCTAAGGCGAAAGTCTCGGCTCCTATTTATTTTTCCTATTCCAAAGAATTAACATCACCCAAATATGATCCTACCAATCAGGACCTTCTCTTATCAGATGTATTAGAAACTTATGCTTTGAAATCTCAAAGAGATTCTATCCGGAACATTGCTCAGGAACTGACTACTTACCGGAATTTCAGTCTGAGTAATGTTAGAGTGAATATTGCAAGTAAAAAACCAATGCCTTACGATCCTTCAAACTTTACTCTGAGCTATTCCTATAGCAAAAAGTACAATCAGGGAAATACCACTGCATGGGAAACGGAACAGGACTGGAAAGGGAACCTCGGATATAATTATTCACCGGTTATAAAACCGTGGGAACCATTCAAAAGCATTAAAAGCAAATCACCATGGATGAAATTTGTTCAAGCCTTTAACCTGAACTGGCTGCCACAAAATATTTCCTACAACTCTGATATTTCACGCCATTATTATGAACTGCAATTAAGAGATCTGGATAATCCATACGGAGATTCGAAAATACCTATTTCTGTAGCGAAAGAGTTTCTTTGGAACCGTGATTTCTCTCTCCGCTGGGATCTGACCAAGAATTTAAAACTCAACTTTACTTCTGCCACCCGTGCCCAGATAGAAGAACCTTACGGAACAATAGACAAAAACCTTTATCCAGATGAGTATGCAGCCCGAAAGGACTCCATAAAAAGGAGTTTCTTACACATGGGGCGTCCACTCGATTTTCAGCAGACGTTTAATGCCAGTTATAAACTGCCATTCGACCTGATTCCTATACTAAACTGGATAAACAGCGATGTAAAATTCTCCTCTTCATATACGTGGGACCGAGGTGTGGATTTGACTGACGGAAGTTCTGTAGGAAACACAATAGCCAATCAGCGTTCTATTGATGTGAACGGCAGGTTTAATTTTGAGACGCTTTACAACAAAGTTCCTTTTTTGAAGGAGGCAAACAGGTTCTTTACTTCGGTAAGCAGAGTCACACCTCCCCAAAAGAATGAGTTAATGATCAAAACGAAAAAGTTCGAGAAAGAGATCCAATTGAGGAAAGATACTACTATAACCCTCTCTCACGGATTAAGAACAAAAATTCTAAAGGTAAAAGCAATTACTCAGGATGGAAAAAGATACATTGTAAAATATAAAGTTCTGGATGCTAATAAGATTCTTATCAACAACAAAGACTCTGTAAAAATCAAATTGAGCATTATTTCAGGTCCTAAGCCGGAAGAACAGGAATGGTATAAAATGGCTCAATATGTAACGCGTTTTGCTATGATGGCAAGGAACATCAGTGTAACTTACCGCAACACTTACGCAATGACTCTCCCCGGATATTTACCTGAGGTGGGTGATATTCTTGGACAAAAAAGAAACGGTGGTATCTTTGCTCCGGGACTCGACTTTGCATTTGGCGTGACCGATGATAGTTACATTCACAAGGCTGCCAGAAATAACTGGTTAATTAATAATGATTCCGTGGTTGATCCTGCAACAACAAATGCTATGGAGGACTTACAGATTCGTATGACTTTGGAACCAATAAGAGATTTAAAAATTGACTTAACAGCCTACAGAACTATAAATAAATCTCAGAGTATTCAGTTCATGTTTGATGGCATGCCTACTACCCAAAGCGGAAGCTTTAACATGAGTATTATTTCCATTTGCAGCGCATTTGATAAGAGCAATGCGAATAATGCATACCAATCAAAGACTTTTGATAAGTTTCTTAAAAATCTGGATGTAATCCAGAAAAGAGTAGAAGCACAATATGCAGGTGCTATTTATCCCGAAGGAACATCGTTGGCCGGAAAAACATTCGACCCAGCAAACGGTACCATAAACAAAAACTCTCCGGATGTAATGATACCAGCGTTCCTTGCCGCCTATACCGGGAAAAGTGCAGATAAAGTTTCGCTTGATCTTTTCCCTAATCTGCTTTCATTAATGCCTAACTGGCGAATAACTTATGGCGGACTGAGCAGACTTGAATGGTTTAAGAACCGTTTCAAGAGTTTTAATCTGAATCATGCCTATAGAAGTACTTATTCTGTTGGTTCATACAATACTTATCAAAGTTTTACAAGTTATATGGATAACCTCGGCTTTGTGGAAGATACACAAACAGGCAATCCCACTCCATCCGTTGCTTTTGATATTGGTACAGTAGCAATTAATGAACAGTTTGCTCCTCTTTTCGGTGTAGATATGACTCTCAAGAATGGAATAACAACAAAGGTAGAATATAAGACCACCCGTATTCTCACACTAAGTATGACTGCAAACCAGATCGTTGAAACTAGCTCTAAAGATTTTGTTGTGGGTATGGGTTACAAGATTGTAGACTTAAAATTGTTTGGTGCCGGAAAAAGCAAAAACAAAGTAAGCAATGATCTGAATATTCAGACAGACATTTCTTTCCGCAATCAATCGGCTTTAAGCAGAGATATACAACAGGCTTTAGCACAACCTACCAGTGGAAACAAGGCTACAAAGATTTCCGTTTCTGCCGATTATACTTTCTCAAAACTGCTCACAGTAAGGTTCTACTATGATCGTCAGCAGAATACTCCATTAGTTTCTTCTGCTTCCTATCCGGTGACTAATTCTGATTTCGGGCTAAGTTTGAAGTTCTCATTAGCCAGATAGATTTTTTAATTAATAAAATAAAAGAATAATGCAAATCTTTATTCTAATTTTACAATCTAAACATAAAAACAAGAGTATCTATCAACAAAATATTATGATAAAACACACATTGCTATATTTTTGCCTTTTGATTTCATTATTCTCTTGCAGAAACCAAAGTAATACAACTGATATACTGACAAGTGCAGAAAATATTATTAAAATAAGTCCAGATAGTGCAATAAAAACGTTAAATAAAATAGATAACCCTGAAGAATTAGAAGGGTTGGAAAAGGCTGATTATTGGAGACTTAAGGCGTCAGTTAATTATCTATCAGAGAAAGCTATGACTGAAGATTCACTTATTCTTTACTCTTTGCAATATTATAAAAACAATCAAATTATTAATAAACTGGTTGAAACATATAATCCTGCCGCTTGTTATCTGGCATGGGGAAAAAAGGTTTCAGCTTCAATTCTTCTTTTAAAAGAAGGCATAAAAGTTGCTAAACAAAATAAAAACAATTCTAAAGTTGCTAATTTTTATATGAACATTGCAAACCTGGAAATAAATAAAAATTTATATTCTGCAGCATTATTAGATTTTAAGAGATCTTTGGTTTATAGTGGGAATAAAAAAGCAGAAATATATTACAATATTGGAATCTGTTATGCCTATTTAAGTCAAATAGATTCGACCAAAAGCTACATAGATAAAAGTATAAAAGCAGCATTAAATGAAAAGGATACACATTCTGCATCTCATTTTCTCCGAAATTATGCTGATATATTATTTTCTAATAATGACTATCAAGGAGCCATTGTCCGTTTAAAACAATCCTTATCACTTTTCCCATCAGTCACATCTCCTAATTTATTTTGTACAACAGTAATGTGTTACTTATCACTTAACAAGTTAGATTCAGCAAAATATTACTCTAATCAGGCCAAATACATTTTAAATAAAAGAACTAATGTGACAAATACGAATTCATTTATAACCAGCAGAAATGTAATAATGGGGCTTGACGCAATTATTGAATACCAACAAACCAAGAAAGTAGATTTATTTAACATGTCTCGATTTAATGATTCAATTATGTCTGATATTCAGAATAAACAACTTATAATCAGTGAAAAGACAAATCTGAAAAATCAACTAGAGCAACAAAATCTTAAGTTAAAAGTTAGTAAGCAACACACCCAGATTATACTCCTTAGTGGATTTTTATTTTGATGATTGTAGCCATAATAATTTATATATATGTGCGAAACAAAAAGAACAGATTAATTGATGTAGAAGAAAGAGCTGAAACCCTCCAAATATTACTTAATGATGCGATAAAGAATCAAACAAACAATCAGGTAGACAGCCACTTTTTTAAACAGATTTTATTGCAGCAGCTAGGACTTATGCATATAATGGCAACGAATCCAACAAATCAGAACCAGGATCTTCTTAGACAAATGGCTCGTATTGCAAATAAAAAAATACCCATATCTGAACTTTTAGTTTGGAAGGATTTATATAAAGTAATTGATTCTGTATACAATAATTTTTACACTACCATTTCTCAAAAATATGAAAATTTACTTCTTGAAAAAGAAATTCAGCTTTGTTGTTTGCTTTGTACCGAATTTTCCACTAAAGAAATTAGTGTTCTTACACAGCAAAGTCTACGTACCGTTTATCAACGTAAAAGTACTATTCGTCAAAAACTAAACATGAACGAAAAGGAAGATATAATTCAATTTCTGAATAATTGTTCAAAAGGGTAAACAAGAGTAGATTTTTCTAGCCCAAAAACAGACTTTCTTTTCAATATAAACAGAAAATATTGAAATATAAACTTTTTATAATCTTACTCTTCATATTTATTTATATTTCAACTACTTACAAAGCAGGCTGCACTTTATAAACCTATTCATATAAATCAATGCATAGGGGTAATATACATACTTTTACATAAATCAAAAAAAATGAATTATGATAAAAAGAATGGTATTATTATCCGTATTATTTTGTGCTCCGATTAATATCCTACTAGCACAAAATATAAAGAATGCAACAATAGTAGAGGAAAACTATTTAGTCCTCGATAATGGTATAATAGATTATAATTCTATTATAAAGACAAAAATATCAAAATACAATAAAGAGGGAAAAACTCTTTATTGTAAAGAAAAGAACCAAAGGCACAAAACAGAGTTGTCTTCTGATTTACACGAAATCACCTCTATTGATAGAAACAACAACAATGACACACTAGTTTGCCATATTTGTAGATACAACGAAAAAGGTGATATAACAGAACACAAGATTATCTCAAAAGATTATACAACTATATTAACATACGAATATTTCTATTTAGGAGCTTTCACCTATAAAAAGAAAAATGGTAAACAATTTATTGCAAGCTATATTCCTCAAAATGTTTGGGTAAAAAGAACAACTTTAAAAGACGGAAAAGTAGTAGAAGTTATTAATCGTAAAATTTCCAATAAATGAAAACTATTATAATATTTCTAATAACAAACATTCTCTCACTGCCTTTAGTTGCACAACAATCTGATATTACAGGTGTGGTAAAAGACAAAAAAAATGCTGAAGGTATAGCATTTGCTACAGTTTCAATTCTTCGGTCAGATTCATCGATGGTTGCTGGAAGCATCACAAATGAGACAGGATATTTTTCTATTAATAACATCAATAACGGAAAGTACGTATTACGAGTTTCTCATATTGGCAACGAAATATATTATTCACCAGTAAAGGTTGAAGGACAGACTCGTCTGAATGATATTGCCCTATCAGAAAGTGATCAAGTTTTGCACGAAGTCATAGTGAATGGAAAACGTCCTTTTGTAGAACAAAAAGTAGATCGCTATATTGTGAATGTGTATGATCATCTTCTTTCCACTGGTAAAAATGCTATTGATATATTAAGAAATGTCCCGGGAATTCTTGTACAGAACAAAAATGTGTCAATCATGGGTGAAGGAGTAGAAATACTTATAAATGGACATTCTACACATTTATCCGGAAATGAACTGGCCGTATATCTGGAAAGTCTTCAAGGTGAAAGTATTGATCAAATTGAAGTAATGACCAATGTATCATCTAAGTTCGACGCAGAAGGAAGTCGCAGAATTATTAATATTAAAACAAAGAAAAGTCCCAATTTAAATGTGATAAATGGTTTAATAAATACAGGTTATGAATTGAGCGAAAAGCAGAAAGGTATTTTAGGTACTAATCTGAATTATCAGAAGGAAAAGTTTAATGTATATGGCAATTATGATTTGAGAGGAGGAACAGACAAACAGAGAATTAAAGAAATAAACGAATACAATTTAGAATCTAAAATGCAGACTTACAGTAAGGATGTTAATTTCAATGTGCATCGCACTGTGTCAGACAACTATCAGCTAGGGTTGGATATGTTTCCCGACAAATCAACTATCATAGGTTTACTCTTTAACGGTTATCACACAAATAATGCTTCTGATTTAAATAGTACTACAACAATAAATCCTGCTTTAAATAATACAACTCTTTCGCTAATGGATGGTGTAATAAAAAACAATTATTCAGGTCAGATATATAATGCAAACTATAAGCATTTATTCAAACAACAAGGAAGAGAATTAAATTTAGATATGGATTATGCCCATTTCTATAATAAACAAAATCAAAACCAAACTTACTCATTTTTTACAATTTATAATACAGAATCGCAGCGTAACAGTTCTCAACGAAGTTTTCTTCCGCAAAAAGCCAATGTATGGTCAGCTAAGATAGACTATCAACGCCCAATATCAAAGGAGGCATTCTTTGAAACAGGAGCAAAAATTAGCTCGACTAAGACAGATAATGATATTTGTTATGAGAATCTTCTGGATAAAGTCTGGACAAATGACAAAAGCAGGAGTAATTATTTTAAATACAAAGAAAGCATATCGGCTGCTTATATAAATTATAACCAGCAACTTAAGAGATGGGCTTTCCAATTAGGATTACGGACGGAATACACTTTTTCCGACGGAAATCAGATTACTACTAATCAAAGAAACAAAGAATCATATTGGGATGTTTTTCCATCTATGTTCGTCCAATATAAGGCCTCTGAAAAGCATAACTTCGGTGCATCTTATTCCCGAAGAATCAGACGTCCTAATTACGATGTGCTAAATCCGTTCGAAATTTCATTAGACAATTATTCTTATTGGGCCGGCAATCCTTACCTTAGTCCTTCATATAATAATAACATAGATTTTAAATATATTTATATGCAACAGTTCAGCGCTACACTTTCTTGGACACATAATGAAAAAATGATTTTGATGGAGCCTTTAGAAAATATTGAAAATAATAAATACGGATATATTTATCAAAATTTTGGGAGCAGAACAGCTTATGTCCTTATGCTCAATTATAATAAAACTTTTATTAAAAACTGGCGATTTAGTTTTATGGGACAATTAGCATATATAAAAAACAAAACAAATAAGATCGTTACAAATTTCAATAACAATGGCTTTTCAGGTGCTATCTGGTGCGGCAATAATTTCCAGATAAACAAAACAACCTCATTTGAAATAAATGCATTATTATTACCCGCTATAAGAATGGGTTATTCAAAGAATGATAAACTATATAATAATTTGTCGCTAAATCTCCATAAAGCAGTTCTAAACAACAGAGGAACTATCAGTATTAGTGCGAATGATATTCTTTCTGGCCAGATAGAACATAGCTCTATTAAATTTAATAACCTTTATACTAAAAGTTATAATGATTCTAACTTAAGGAATTTCATTGTCAGCTTCAGCTATAAGTTTGGATCAGAAAAAGTTAAGGAGTACCGCTCACGTAATACAGGTCTTGAAGATGAAGTAGATCGTACAAAAAAAAGTAAATAAAGAAAAAAGAGATAAAAGGTAGTTTAATTACTTTTAATATAGCATCTTATATTGAGCTAAGATTATCATTTACCTCTTCTGAATTTATACAAAACATCTATATTAATTAGCCTGTTATTGGCTTATAGTTTAGGAAAAAATGTACATGTTTAGAAGTAAACATGCACATCTTTATAGGCAAACATGTACACGTTTCCACAAATATTCCGTTTAGTTCTTACTAATTAGTCTGGATAAGCTTACTAATTGGTCTATATCTTTGGATTATACTATTTGATATAAATATTATTTCCCAGTATAGTGGCAGCAGTGGCAGGAAAAAAGAGTCTTTTTCATTCTCAAAAAATATTTTTTGAGAAAACCGCAAATTGCGGAATTTTTAAAATTCAATTTCCAGAACTACTAAAAGATTGTTTTTCCTACCACTGCTGCCACCAAATAGACGACTTCGTCTTTTAAAGCAACAAAGCAAACGATATATCATTTTTGATAAATCTTAAATGCCTTGCATTATAGAAATAAAAAAAGGAGAGGGAAGCCTTTCCTTTTTTTATTTCTATAATATTAAAAGTTCATTTTTATTTTCCTTCCGCTTCCAGTTGCATTTTCTTTTTCACGAAACGAATCTTCAGATGTGCTTCATCCAGTTCTTTTTGCAGCTGTTTAATTGCCGATAAGGTTTGTGCAAGTTCGTAGACCTTACAAATAGCATTTTTATCTGCCGCTGAAAGGGCAATCACCTGTTTACGGCTACCAATATATTCAATTCTGATATTCTGATCCTTATTCATGTAAATGAAGCCTGCAACTCCCCCATCGGCACCCATACGATAATCTACCTTTTCCGATTTTACACCCAAGTCTGTTGATTCATATACATCACGGCTTGCGGGAGTCTGTGCAAAACTTCCATCGGGAGCTGTGACCTTAATAGAACGATGATGAATAGACGAGCCACCGCAATAAATAGACGTCAAGGCAAATGTTCCAATTTCACTAACCTGAGCGCGAAGATAAGTGCGGTTAATGTTCTTTTCTACCGTCTGTGAAGGATGAAGATAATTTCCTACAGTTTGATATTCTGTATTCTTCTCAAGAATCAAACTTTTCTTTTTCACATCAGCATCCGCTTTCTTAATTTTTAGCAAACTATCCAGATAAACCACAGTTCTTTCCTGTTCTTTCAATTCTACCTTTTGCATTAAATCAAGACCCTTACGGCGGGTTTCAAAAGCCTTTGGATAAAGTATTTTAATGCTATCCAACTGCAACTTTGCCTCATTATAATTTCCTTGTGCCAGCGCTTCTTCGGCCGCTTGTAGTTTCAAAGATGCTTTCTTCTCTCCATCGTCACTGCAAGCAGTCATTACAAGAGCTATCAGTGCTATGATTCCAAACTTTCTCATGCTTATATTTGTTATATGAAGCAAAAATACAATTAAATTAGTAAACCGACCCGTTACCTGCCCAAATTATTGTATTTTTGTGCTCTTTTACGAACATAGGCTAACATGCAATTAACAAAAGAAGAATTAAAAGGATATTTTAGCGATGATATCTTCGCTGCAATTTCAGAAACAGCAGAAAATCTCGGCTTGGAATGCTATGCGGTGGGAGGATATGTACGCGATATTTTCCTGAAGCGTCCATCAAAAGATATTGATGTGGTAGTGGTTGGAAGCGGAATAGCAATGGCCCAGGCGCTTGGAAAAAGGTTAGGAAGACATGCCCATGTCTCCATTTTTAAGAATTTTGGAACAGCTCAGGTTAAATATCATCATATAGAAATTGAATTTGTTGGAGCACGAAGAGAGTCTTACCAAAGAGATTCACGGAAACCAATTGTGGAAAACGGCACACTGGAAGATGACCAGAACCGCCGGGATTTTACAATCAATGCGCTTGCCGTATGCCTTAACGAAGATCGCTTTGGAGAATTGGTTGATCCTTTTGAAGGAATGGATGACATGAAAAACAAAATCATTCGTACGCCTCTTGATCCCGACATTACATTCAGTGACGATCCTCTTCGCATGATGCGGGGAATACGTTTTGCAACGCAGCTTAATTTTCAGATTGAAGAAGAAACCTTTGCATCCATAGAGCGTAACAAAGAACGAATTGAGATTATTTCCAAAGAACGCATTGCAGATGAGTTGAACAAAATACTTGCTTCTCCTGTTCCTTCTATAGGTTTTGTATTGTTGGATCAATGTGGATTACTGCAACTTATTTTCCCTGAACTGGCAGCTTTGCAAGGAGTAGAAAGCAGAAATGGCAGAGCACACAAAGATAATTTCTACCATACATTAGAAGTTGTTGACGGTATGGCTAAAAAGACGGATAATCTTTGGCTACGATGGGCTACATTACTTCATGACGTAGGTAAACCAGTGAGCAAAAGATGGGAACCTAAAGTTGGGTGGACATTCCATAATCATAATTTTATTGGCGAAAAGATGGTACCAAACATCTTCCGAAAAATGAAATTGCCGATGAATGAAAAGATGAAATATGTTCAAAAGTTAGTAGGTCTTCACATGCGTCCCATTGTTCTTTCAGAAGATATAGTGACTGATTCGGCAGTACGTCGTTTGCTTTTTGATGCTGGTGATGATATCGATGACTTAATGTCTTTGTGCGAAGCTGATATTACATCAAAGAACGAGGTTCGCAAACAGAAATTTCTGGAAAACTTCCAGTTGGTTCGTCAGAAGTTGAGGGATCTGGAAGAAAAAGATAGAATACGTAACTTCCAACCTCCTATCTCCGGTGAAGAAATTATGGAAGCATTCGGATTAGGGCCATGCCAATTGGTTGGAACAATAAAAAGTACTATCAAAGAAGCTATTCTGGACGGCGTTATTCCCAACGAATATGAGGCGGCTTATAACTATATGCTTGAAAAAGCACAGAAAAAGGGATTAAAACCTATTAAATAGAATTTAGATATGAGTAATAAAAGATATACCAAAGGAGAAGAAATTGCAAATGCCAGTTCACACGGATTAGGTATTTTACTAGGAATCATTGTTGGGGTTTTCCTTATGCGCGGTGCTTTTCAAACCGATAATCGCTGGATTATAGTTAGCTTTGCCATCTATCTGCTGGGTATGTTATCTTCTTATATCACCTCGACCTGGTATCATGCCTGCAATAATGAACATAGAAAGGCTTTGCTTCGTAAATTTGATCACGGAGCAATCTATCTGCATATTGCAGGAACATATACTCCTTTCACATTAGTAGTTCTCCGCGATTCAGGAGCCTGGGGATGGGCACTATTTGCCTTCGTTTGGGCTGCAGCTATAGTTGGATTTATCCTTAGCTTCATGAAACTTAAAGAACATAGCAACTTGGAAACAATTTGTTATGTTGTTATGGGGGGAACTATTTTTGTTGCTTTTAAGCCGTTAATTGATTGTCTTTCCGCAGCAAATTCAATGGATATTCTCTATTGGCTTATTGGCGGAGGGGTTTCATATGTTATCGGAGCACTGTTCTATTCCTGGACTAAGATGCGCTACATGCACTCTATCTTTCATCTGTTTGTTTTAGGAGGAAGTGTTTGCCACATCATGGCTATTTTCAGCATTTTATCTTGACTTTTATCCCAAAAAAGGATGTCCCTTCCGGAACATCCTTCTTAACTAACCTAATTATTTACAATTTACTGAACACCTTCTGTAGTCATATTTATACGTTTGATTGTTCCATCATTATTATAGAACAAACGATCTATACACACTGATCTGCGAAAACTACCGCCTTGTGTGTTAATGCCGCCGTTATGGTAAATAAAATACCATTTATTTTTAAACTCAATAATTGCCTGATGATTGGTATTGCTATTCCCAGCAATCTCATTTAATATACCTTTATATTCCCAGGGACCATTAATACTACGACTCATAGCATAGCAGATTTTTTCCGGAAATTCCGATGCGTATGATAAGTAATACCATCCGTTACGCTTGTGAATCCAAGGTGCTTCTGTATATCGGGGAAGATTCTTAACCGGCATTATAGGCCCATCCAGTTCAATCATATTTTTCTTGAGTTTCGCATAATAGCATTGGGTATTTCCCCAAAAAAGATAAGCCTGACCATCATCATCTATAATGACTGTAGGGTCAATATCGTCCCAGCTTATTTTTGTGTATTGGGTCGTCATATCATTTGTAATAAGCGCAGATCCGCGTGCATCACGAAAAGGACCAGTCGGACTATCAGAGACAGCCACACCTATTGCTTTACCATGAATGGTGCCATGCTCTACAGCAACATACCAATAGAATTTCCCATCACGTTCTATTACCTGACTTGCCCAAGCATCACCTTTCGCCCAAGAAAAATCAGATGGCTTCAAAGGAACAGCATGTTCAGTCCACGTTTTCATATCGGAAGACGAAAATACCAGCCATTCATTCATCTCATATCGTTCTTTAGGCGCAGGACATTGATCATGTCCTGCATAAAGATAGACTTTACCATTATGTACCATTGCAGCCGGATCTGCTGTAAATTTATACTTTACAAGAGGATTCCCCTTTGCTACAAAGGTAGTGTCCTGAGTCTTTGCAAATGCGATGCTGCTACTTACAATGGCAGCACATAAAAGAGCGACTCTTGAAATTCTATTTATCAACATTACCAAACTATTTTATTTCTTAAAAAACTTATATACAGCAAATGTTTTAGCTCCTAGTTTTACATTAAGAACATTATCATTCATCACAACTTCAGCAGCCTGAGGTACAACCGTATTAGGTTTTGCCAAAGTATTTTCAGCATCCAAATCAGAAGAATGAAGAGTTGTAATAGTTCCATCTGAAAGTTGTCCTTTCTTAAGGCCGTCAAAAACAACACGAATGCTTTGTTCCTTTTCAGATGTATTTGCAACCTTAACTATATAAGCTTTCTCATTCTTATCCCATGCAGCTGTAGCATAAAGTTCATCCTGACCTGTAACAGGTTTCTTATCCATCGTTAATGAGAGGACATTGGTACCCTTATTCTGAGAATAAAGTTGCTGAACGTAATAGTTCACAGAACGAACACTGGAAAGATTATCAAACCAGATTAAATCCGGACGCCATTGCCAGCCTTTTACATGAGCAAAAAGCGGAGCATAAGTTGCCATATGAACAACATCAGCATTACGTTCCAAACCTGTCATGAAAGCAGCTTCACAAAGAGCAGCTTCAAAGTTATTCTTTCCATTCTTTGGATGACAAGCATATTCACCGGCAAACACTTTTGGGCCTTTTCTATCATAGTTATCATAACGGGCAGCCTGACTTAAGAACCATTTCTGAGGGCGATAAAAATGTTCATCAACCAAATCAGCCTTGAGGCGCTTCATTTCAGGCCATGCATAATCAAACTTTTCTCCTTCGGAATCCGGGCCGGAAGTACCTACAATACGGATCTTTGGATAAGCTTTA